>TARA_R110001583_G_scaffold7286_3_pt1 | contig 47997 bp, 35 predicted proteins | sample TARA_R110001583 | Tara Oceans TARA_R110001583 (sample SAMEA4398432) | marine metagenome | biome: Polar Biome; feature: [MES] marine water layer (ENVO:01000295) within the mesopelagic zone...; material: water (ENVO:00002006), including particulate matter (ENVO:01000060) such as...... | reverse complement strand
CAATTAGGTTTAGCATGGTCTGCAAAAGTGAAATTATCGACATGCTGATTACGATCCATCAAATACATACCGTAAGTATGATTTTCGCAATGTTCACCATCGAATAAAGTGTAATGATTGTTACGAATCATTCCTCCATAAAGAGAAAGCGTGTTGCTCAATACATTTGAATTCGCTTCCTGACGGATAAATACCGAATTAAGCATAGTAGCATTCAGATGCTGATTCTGTAATGTATATAAATCGAAAACAGCATTTTTAGCGACATTAATTTCGCTTACTGTGTTCGATAAGTATTTGTTATGGGTTAAGGTATGATCACAGAAAATTAATTTTGCCTGAGCGTTTTCTTCAATCACAACCAGATTTCTCTGAGTCGCCATTAAATCACGATCGGAACGTAGTAGGTTGATCACCTGAATGGGTTTTTCAACAACTACATTTTTAGGCACGTAAATAAATACACCATCTTTAGCCAAAGCTGTATTTAGTGCAACTAAACCTTCCTCGTTTGGCTTGGCATATTTCCCATAGTGCTTATTAAAGATTTCGCTATGTTTTTCAGCTGCTTCTTGCAAGCTGCAAACAATAACGCCTTCAGGAATATCAAGTTTTCTATTCTGATTGTAATACCAACCATTCGAAAGTAATACTAAATTAGTATCTAACTCAGGAACGTCGCAGTAGAACAACTCATTCAAGTCACCTATTACAGTTCTGTATTGCAAGTCAAACGTGTAAGGATGATCGAATGCAGAAACTAAATTCGTGTACTTGTAATCTTCATGGGCAAGAGTAGGAATACCCAGCTTTTTGAATTGCTCAAAGGCTTCCTCTCTTTTTGTATTCATGAATTTTGAAGACTTGTCTTCGAGAAGAGATTTCCCCTGCTCAAACAAATCTGCAAAATCATTATTTATAGTATCTATTGACATGATCGCTTCAATTTAATAAATTGCTAAATTGTATGACGGTAATAATTACCACCTAACAATCTGACTACTTCACTAGTTCTTCCTTAATCCAGTCGTATCCTTTTTCTTCCAACTCAAGAGCTAACTCTTTGCCGCCAGTTTTCACGATACGTCCATCGTATAAAACATGAACTACATCTGGTACAATATAATCAAGCAAACGCTGATAATGAGTAATCACAATAGTTGAATTTTCTGGAGTCTTCAATTTGTTAACACCATTGGCAACAATACGAAGAGCGTCAATATCCAAACCAGAATCAGTCTCATCCAATATAGCTAATTTAGGATCAAGCATAGCCATCTGGAAAATTTCATTCTTCTTTTTCTCACCACCAGAGAAACCTTCGTTCACTGAACGATTAGTTAGCTTCGAGTCAATTTCAACTAGAGCTTTTTTATCTCGCATCAATTTCAAGAAATCACCCGCTTTTAATGGCTCTAATCCTCTGTGTTTACGATGTTCGTTAACAGCTGTCTTCATAAAGTTAACAGTTGAAACACCTGGAATTTCAATTGGATACTGGAAGCCTAAGAAGATACCTTCTTTAGCACGATCCTCTGGAGATAGATCTAAAAGATCTTTTTGTTCAAAAACGACTTCCCCTTCAGTTACCTCGAACAATTCGCGTCCTGCTAATACTGAAGCTAATGTGCTTTTGCCTGCGCCGTTAGGTCCCATGACAGCATGAACTTCTCCTGGCTTTATTTCAAGATTAATCCCTTTTAGGATTTCTTTTCCGTTTATTGATGCGTGTAGATTCTTTATACTTAACATTGTTGTCTTTTTTCCGGTTATCAGTTTTCAATTATCTGTTGTCGATTATCCGACAGAGCCTTCGAGGCTAATTGCCAATAGTTTTTGTGCTTCAACAGCAAATTCCATAGGCATTTTATTAATCACCTCTTTAGCGTAACCATTAACAATTAAGCCAATAGCATCTTCAGTTGAGATACCTCGCTGGTTACAATAAAAGATCTGATCTTCACCAATTTTAGAGGTGGTTGCCTCGTGCTCGACCTTAGCCGATTTATTATGTACTTCCAAATAAGGATAAGTATGTGCACCACACTTATCGCCCAATAGAAGCGAATCACATTGTGAGAAATTTCGAGCGCCTTCGCAGTTCTTCACAACTTTTACCAATCCTCGGTAAGAGTTGTTCGATTTTCCTGCTGAAATACCTTTCGAAATGATAGTCGACTTGGTATGATTACCAATATGAATCATCTTAGTACCTGTATCGGCCTGCTGATGATTATTAGTTACGGCTACCGAGTAGAATTCACTAGATGAATAATCACCCAATAATATCGTAGAAGGGTATTTCCATGTCACCGCTGATCCGGTCTCAACCTGAGCCCACATTAACTTAGCATGAGCGCCCTGACAAATACCACGCTTGGTTACAAAATTGTAAATACCACCAACGCCCTCTTTGTTTCCAGGATACCAGTTCTGAACAGTTGAATATTTCACTTCAGCATTATCCTTTACGATGATCTCAACAATTGCGGCGTGCAATTGGTTTTCATCACGCATAGGTGCTGTACAACCTTCAAGGTAACTTACGTATGAATCGTCTTCGCAAACAATCAAAGTACGTTCAAACTGACCTGTATTTTCCGCATTAATACGGAAGTAAGTTGATAATTCCATTGGGCAACGAACGCCTTTAGGAATATAAACGAAAGATCCATCAGAAAATACAGCTGAATTCAAGGCCGCGAAGAAATTATCGCGATAAGGAACTACAGTCCCCATATACTCCTGAATCAAATCTGGATGTTCCTGAACGGCATCGCTGAATGAACAGAAAATAACGCCCTTCTCGGCCAAAGCTTCTTTAAAGGTTGTTTTCACCGATGATGAATCCATAACCACATCAACAGCAACATTCGAAAGGAGTTTTTGCTCATCCAAAGGAATCCCAAGTTTTTCGAAAGTGGCACGGATCTCAGGATCTACATCATCCATACTCTCCAGCTTCGCTTTCTGAACGGGAGCTGCATAATAGATCATATCCTGATAGTTGATAGGTGGAATATCTAGGTGAGCCCATTCAGGCATCTTCATAGTCAACCAGTGACGGTAAGCTTTTAATCGGAACTCCAACATGAATTCCGGCTCATTTTTCTTAGACGAAATCAGACGAATCACATCTTCACTCAAACCCTTTGCTATAGTGTCTGTGTCGATGTCACTCGAAAAGCCATATTTATAATCACTTTGCGTGACTTCGTTCAATATTTTATCTTGTTCTTCTTTAGCCATATCTTAAAAAAAGTATCAAGTAGTAAGTATGCTTATTCGAAAACGCTTCACTACTCTAATGAAACACCTTATACTCCCTTAGAAGCTTAACAGGCTGCCTTCGAAAATCCATTTCAACGATCTATTTGATCGACTGAAATATTCTGAAATTTGCTGCAAATATAAAGAAAGTATTTATATATCTATCTGTAAGGTACACAATAAAACACCGCAATGTCTTTTTCTTGATGTAAGATTGAAAACATAGTGCTGAAAGCATTAAAAAACAAACATCCAGACCTCAAAACTTATAAGTTTATATGAAGAGTGAAATCCCTTTAAGAGCAAAATAGGCTTGCTATATTTTTTTTACAATCTAAGTTATTCAAATATTACTCTTTAAACTCCTCCTTTTTATTAGAATTCAAACACTTATGAAAACCGCATAATAAAAAGCCGTTTATACACAAAACAAAACTATTAACAAAAAAAACAACAACACTGGGTTACTTTTTACAAAAAAAAAGAATAAAGAGGTAAACTAACTAGTTAACTAAATGCATGGAATGAGCTATACAAATTACGCCTTCACCCAGCAATAGACTTGTATTAGCGAATTACATCTGACCACATTTTTAATTGACAAACAGATGAAACAAATTGATTTCTTAGAAAAACGCAGGCTGTTTATAGAACTTTCACAAAAAAGAGCAACAGGTACACCTAAAGAATTGGCAAAAAAATTCAACATACAAGAAAGAGTACTCTACCGGCTACTTGATAGCTTAAAAACAGACGGATTAGAATTTAGGTATTGCAGAACAATCAAATCATACTGCATTGACGAATAATCTAAATAAACATTTCACTTATGAAATAACTCATTCTAACTCATCTTATTTAGACTGCCAAACAACAACACATAATACAAAACCAAACAGGTACCACACCAAATCATCACCATCTCACCTTTTAGAATCATTCTATTAGACTTAATAAAAATAAGCTCACTGACACATATTGTCAGTGAGCTTACATAACTTAGTGTCCAAGTTAAATATTTGCGCATTTAAACTCGAATGCCTAAAGTCTCGTTCGAGGAGACAAAGGCAAAATTAAAGTAAATTTTATTATTAAAACTTAAATTTTGAAAAAATGAAGTATTTTACTAAATGGCATCTAATTCTGTTCCTAATTCTAGGAGTTGCAGTTTCTTCCTGCCAAAAAGATGACTTTTTTAATCTTCAAGACAAGGACTTGATAAAAAATGACAATTCTAATCAACTAAAAAGTAATAAGAACTTAAAAGGAGCTAAGAAGCTAAAAAATCCATATTCTCTTAAAAACATGCAAAAAGCGTTAGAGAATGTCAAAACGAAAATTAAAACAAAAACAATTAAGGTGAAAGGTAATTCTTCACAACGACTAGAGGAATTAATAGAAGAATTCGAGATTGGAACCAGTCATTATTACGTAAAACTAACACCGCAAAACGCTGCAGAAGAGGATGCTATAACGGCAGATTCATCCATGTATGTCTTTGACTATCCTTTAGATTATGAATTTACTGATGAATATCTAGACAATAGAGTTCCAGATGCTGATTCAATACCTGAATATTACACCTCTGTTCCAGTTGGATTTGAATTACCAGCTATTAGTTCTAATATATTAGAAGAATTATACATTCCTGAAGAAGATCCCTTCTTTGATAAATTTGAAACTGCAAACGAAAGTATTCAAGAAGCACGTCAAGGAGAGATTAACAATAATGCAGATTTGCTCCGTCATTTATTAATCGAAGCATTTACTCTAACCAACAATGAAGATGAATTGCTTGGAAATGAAGACACTTCCACTGCCTTTTGGATATTCGGTAGCAAATGGAATCCGTCTGGGACTCTTAAAATATGGGATGACAATGCAGGAGTAAGTACTACCACTACAAAAACATTTAGTCATTGGGAATATTATAATTGCGACACTGGTGATATAATCAGTAATCCGAATGACCCTTTACCTTATGATGTGAAAATGACCGATGAAAATAATCGAATTGACATAAACACTTGTCAGAGGGCCATTTACACTTACACCACAAATACTATTCAAGGTAAATATGTTCCTCTAGAAGGTGCTAAGGTTTTGATGCGACAATGGTTTACAATTAGAAAAGATATTACTGATAAAAATGGCTATTTTAGAACAGGATCAGTAAGAGGTAGTGCTAGATATATAATACAATGGGAACGTCATAATTTTAAAATTAGAAATGCTTGGCTTAACCAAGCTGAAAAAAGAGGTCCGAAATTAAAAAATACAGCATGGAATTATAATATAAAAGGTGGTAAACAAGAGTTCTACGGAACCATACACCGTGCAGCTCATCATTATTATTACAAAGACATTAAAGGATTAAGAAGACCTCCAGAAAATGGCTTTTTTAGAACACAACTAAAAATAAAGGCTAAATATGAAGAAAATAGTGAAATAAATGCTAACCATGCAGCTTGGAGAAGGTTTTTAGGTTTGGGCAGTGCTATAAAAATATACAACCCTCAGAATGACACTAGAGATATCTATGGAACTGTTATTCATGAACTTGCCCATGCTTCTCATTGGAACTTTGACAGAAGTGATTTTAATGATACTGAAACAAAAGTTAAAGAATCTTGGGCCAGAGGAGTACAATGGGAATTGACTCGAATGACCTATCCTGGTTATCGACCTAGTTATTTTGGAGACTACACAGGAGTCATCCAAGATATGGTTGACGGTGTATATGGCTACGACAAAGTAAGCGGCTACACAATAAAACAAATTGAAGATGCATTAATCCACAAACAAAGTTGGAATGCTTGGAATATTAACATTAAAAACAAATACTACAATGCTACAGAAAACAATTTGGAGTCGCTATTTAATTATTGGAATTAATATCATTTTTCTGACTTCTTTTTCATGTTGTGATAAAATGATTGAAGAAAATACCAAAACCGTTAACTACATTTATAAAAACAATACTGGTATTGACTTGACAATGGAAGTCTACAACTCAAACTATAAGATGATAAACAGTTACGTCATCCCCAATGGTAAAGAAGTAGAAACAAACATAACAAAAGACGAAGCACCAAGCGTTTTTCATTTTGAAAACACTGTTAATAAAATTGGCAGTTCAATCATATTGCGCTTTAACGACAACAAATGTTTAACCTATACTAATCACAATCCAGATAAAATTTTCAACATCAAAGAATATGATAATTATAGTGACGAATTATTTAAACAAAATAAATTTACATTATATTTCACATTTAAAGAAGTTGACTACAATAACTCTATAATTTGTAAATAAACTTTTTTATACTGGAGAATGCTTGTTGTAATGTTAGGATGAGTTATAAATATTAAAAAAAAGTAAGTGGGTGTCTTAAGTAGACACCCACTTTTACATTTAAATAGATTATTAATTTATAACGATTTTTATTTACACTATTCGTTAAATAGTGCACAGCTAAAACCATTGCCAAATTTCTCTACCTTTGCAAGCAAATTCTAAATTTCGTAATCAGATTATTATGCAGGAAAACAATAATCAAGGAACCGATATATCGACATTGGGTTAGTTTGGTCTAATCAAGCACCTAAATAAAAATGGGGAAAGGAATTCAAGCGATACAAGAACAATATGCAAAAAAAAATTGCAAATTATTCTGAAAGGCTACTCTCAGTCCCAACAAAATATTCCACATTTCATTCGTTCTACTATATCAGGAACCGTCTTAGATATTCCTCTTAAAGAAGGCGCCAGCGTGACTGAAAGAAACAATTATAACGAGGGTTCGACAATTGCCAACATAGCTGATTTACAAACTCTATTTTTTAAAGCCAAGGTTAGCGAATCGGATGTGGCTTATTTAAAAAAAGGTATGACTTTCGAGATCGGAATCAGCGCTTTAAAAAACAAAAAGCTGAAAGCCACACTCAGTCACATCACCCCCAAAGCAATTGAAGAAAATGGCATCATGAAATTCGAAATTGAAGCCAAAGTTGAGAACCATCCCGACACCCAACTCTATCCAGGATTTTCTGCTGTTGCCGAAATTATACTGGACAAAAGAGACAGTGTTATAACTATAAAGGAACGCAACCTGATTTTTAAAAAGGATAGCATATATGTTGAACTGCTGGGCAGAAACGACGAAAAGGGCAAACGCTTGGTAAAAACAGGCCTTTCCGATGGCATAAGAATAGAGATTACGGAAGGGTTAAGCTTGACAAATAGAGTAAAAGTGCAAAGCAACTAAAATCTAACGTAGATCACCCTCTTCGTTTTCGAATAGCTAAAGAACATATCCAATCATTATGTTGTCATTTGATATTTTGGTAAATTCATTATTGATAAATAATAATTAACTAACCCATTTAGTAAGAAGTTATGAAGAATAATGATTTAATACAGGTAGTATACACACCCGAAGAACAAGAAGCATGTAATACAGGTATTGTAGCTGTAGAAACTTTTGCAGCCAAACATGTACTCAATTTATCGGCAGAGGATAGACAAAATTTGGGATCGATAAACGAAACCAATAAATTATTTGTAAACAAAACCAAAACTCTGATGGAGCAAAATCCGAGTATGGTTCCTGTTTTTATTAATCAGGAAGAGTATAATAGAGATTTAGTAGCTAGAGAAGAGATCGAGAAACTGATTTTAAAACTCGATACCATCAAAAGAAACTTATCTGATACGAAGATTCTATTGGATCATGACAATTACCACGACGCATTGGCATTCTATCGCTCGGTTCGCTATTTGGCCAAAGAACATCAAAGTGGGGCTATTGCAGTTTACGAAGAGCTAAAGCAGTACTTTCCAAGCAAGAAAAAAGAAAAGGAAAGTGCCCTATAAGAATATCAAAAAGGAAGCTAAGTTAGATTAGCTTCCTTTTTTTTAGGTTCAGAAATAGAACAAAGATCTACCTAACAGGTTTTACGGGATAAGCAATTGAGGAATACCACCGCGCAAGTCCTTATAGCCAGTTAAGAACCGCGAGAAACCAGTCTCAAACCCCATTTACCTACTTGCATAAGCCCCTAAAGGGACTTCAAAGCCTGAAATACCCAGCTCGAAACTGGGTAAAAGCCCTTAACTAAGTTCCTCGAAGGAGTTCGGAAGTGCGTTTACCCACTTCACAAGCGCTTTTACCCAGCTCGCAAGTGGTTCGAGGGGCTTCATTGCTGGATCAAATTAGGTTAAATAGTCAAGCGTATTTCAGATACGAATTCTACTCTAAGTTCACAGGACCCATTCTTAAATTTTTCTATACCTTTGCCACCGAACTGAAACCAAGCGCCTAGTTGCGAGAATTTAATCGCCAATAGGGCTTAAAAAAGAGAAACGATGCAGGAAACTAACAATAAAGGAACCGATATATCTACATTGGGTGAGTTTGGTCTAATAAAGCACCTAAGTAAAAACGTAAAACTAACGCAGGAAAGTACTCATAAAGGTATTGGTGACGATGCTGCAGTATTAAACCAGTCAGGTAAGAAAACAGTTGTTACAACTGATCTTTTGGTTGAGGGTATTCATTTCGATTTGATGTATACACCACTTCGCCATTTAGGATATAAAGCAATCGTCGTAAATGTTTCTGATGTATACGCAATGAACGCTGAACCGAAGCAAGTAACTGTCTCTTTGGCGATTTCGAAACGTTTCACTCTTGAAGCTATCGACGAACTTTACGAAGGTATCAATATGGCTTGCGAGAAGTATAATGTTGATTTAGTTGGTGGCGATACGACTTCATCACTAACGGGACTTTGTATTTCGGTTACTGCCATAGGTGAAGCTGACGAAGATCAATTGGCTTACCGTAGCGGTGCACAAGTTAACGACTTGATCTGTGTTTCAGGTAATCTTGGAGCAGCATACGCGGGTCTTCAACTTTTAGATAGAGAGAAGCGAATTTTTGAGAACAATCCTGAAATTCAGCCTGACCTCACAGGACACGATTACATACTAGAACGTCAGTTGAAGCCAGAAGCTCGAAAAGATATTTTTGAGAGCTTACAGGATGCTAAAATCGTTCCTACATCGATGATTGATATCTCTGATGGTTTATCATCGGAACTCTTCCATATTTGTGAAAAATCTGAAGTTGGCTGTCAAATTTACGAAGATAAAATTCCCATCGATTTCGAAACACATAAGATGGCTGAGGAATTGAATATGAATTACTCAGTTTTTGCATTAAACGGTGGTGAGGATTATGAATTGCTTTTCACAGTGCCACTTGACAAACATGAAGAGATTGAAAAAATGGCTGATGTAAAAATCATCGGTCATATTTGCGAAGCAAGCAAAGGAAAATATATGGTTGCTCGCGATAATACTGAGATTGCACTTCAGGCTCAAGGATGGACGAACTTTAGCGAATAGATTTGTTAATGCGATGTCCTGAGCGGAGTCGAAGGATGATGATAATTTGATGACGTGGCAATACGGTTCCTGAGCGAAGTCGAAGGATGCTGATAAAAAAAATGAATAGCATATTCCACTAAAATATATCAAACAATTAAAGCAGGCAGTTTCTTAGGAAGCTGCCTGTTTTGTTTTAAATGCATTTATAAACCTGACAGAGTTCGAAGAACCTGTAAGAGTTTATAAAAAAAAGCATCTCACAATATCTATATAACTTTAAAATCAATAAGCTACTAAACTCTGACGGGTCAAAAGACTCCGTCAGGTTTTATATCAGCAAAAAAAAAGCGCTTGTTTCAATTAAGAAACAAGCGCTTTTTCTATGTGATATCAACAGGATATTACTCTGGGAAATACCCACGCATAATACCTCTTTTTGAATTCTTAACGAAAAGAATAATCTCATCACGTTCTGGTGATGCAGGCATTTCAGCTTCAATCGCTTCAATCGCTGCATGATTATTCATCCCTTTTTGGTAAAGGTAACGGTATACATCTTGAATCTCACGAATCTTTTCGTTAGAATACTCACGACGACGTAAACCTATTGAGTTAACTCCAACATATGAAACTGGCTCGCGAGCCGCCTTCACAAATGGTGGTATATCTTTACGAACCAATGATCCACCTGAAACCATTACATGCGAACCAATGTGTACAAACTGATGCACGGCAACAAGACCGCTAAGAATGGCATAATCATCAATCACAACCTCACCAGCAATCTGAGAAGCGTTACCGATAATAATGTTATTACCTAAAACACTATCATGTGCAATGTGAGAATAAGCCATTAGTAAACAGTTATCACCTACTACAGTTTTACCTTTAGCAGATGTTCCTCTATTAATGGTTACACATTCGCGAATCGTTGTATTATTACCAATCTCAACAGTTGATTTTTCGCCACGGAATTTCATATCCTGAGGTACAGCACCAATAACAGCACCTGGAAATACGTTGCAGTTTTTCCCAATTCGTGTTCCTTCAAGAATCGTCGCATTTGAACCAATACGCGTTCCTTCTTCTATCACTACATCCTTATCAATAGTTACGAAAGGCTCGATAACCACATTGTCGGCAATTTTTGCCTCTGGATGTACATAAGCTAAGGGTTGCTTCATTTTATATTTTATTTACACTTCGGAAGAATAAGTACAGAAGCCTTAATCTTCTTTCCGATAGATGAAAATTTCTACTTTATTAAAACTATTTCTTCTTAGCAATTTGAGCCATAAACTCACCTTCAGCTACAATAGTATCACCTACATAAGCTAATCCTCTCATATTCGCAATACCACGACGGATAGGCGATAAGAATTCTAATTTGAAAATTAAGGTATCACCAGGAACAACCTTTTTTCTAAACTTAATGTTGTTTTGAGTCAAAAAGTAAGTCCCATATTCATCTGGATTATCAACCTGACTTAAAACCAAGATACCACCACACTGTGCCATAGCTTCAACCATTAAGACACCTGGCATTACCGGTTCTCCTGGGAAATGACCAACAAAAAATGGTTCGTTCATTGAAACATTCTTAACGCCTACGATACTATCACTTTGAATATCGATGATTTTGTCAACCATCAAAAATGGAGGACGATGCGGTAATAATTTCATTACCCCATTAATGTCTAAAACAGGCTCTTTATTAGGATCGTAAGCCGGTACTGAATCTTTTCCCATCTCTTTTTTAATTCTATTGATTAATACTTTAGCCATTTCGGTATTAGGACCGTGACCCGGGCAGGTTGCAATAACTCTACCCTTTATAAACTTACCACAAAGTGCTAAATCGCCAATTACATCAAGTAACTTGTGACGAGCACATTCGTTATCGAAATACAAATCTATATTACTTAGAACACCTTCTTTTACTTCAACACTTTCGTGATCGAACAAACTAGCAATACGATCTAACTCGGCTTGCTCCATAGGCTGATCCATAATGACAATTGCATTATCCAAATCACCACCTTTTACAAGGTTGTTATTTAAAAGGAATTCTAACTCACGAACAAAAACGAAAGTACGACACATCGAAATTTCATCTTTGTATTCGCTCAAGCTATTCATGCTTGCAAACTGATTTCTAAGAACCTTCGAGTCAAAAGAAATCATTGCGTTTACACTAAACTCATCATCTGGAAGAATAATTATTTCTGATCCTTTTGCTTCATCCTTGTAAACAATCTTCTCCTTAACAACAAAGTATTCACGGTTCGCGTCTTGTTCTACAATTCCAACTTCCTCAATACCTTCAACGTAGAATTTCGAACTTCCATCCAAAATTGGAGGCTCAGAAGAACTAAGCTCTATCATACAATTATCAACACCACAACCATACAAGGCTGAAAGTGCATGCTCAATTGTTTGAACTTTACATTCTCCTTTTTGCAATACAGTTCCTCTTGATGTATCAACAACATATTCAGCACTCGCTTTAATTATTGGTTGTCCTTCAAGGTCAACTCTTTTTAATTGATACCCATGATTCTCCAGAGCTGGTAGAAATTTAATTGAAACCTCTACTCCTGTATGTAAACCTTTCCCTATAAGAGAAAATTCTTTTGCTAAAGTTCTTTGTTTATCGGCCATTATACTAATTCAATGCTCTTGTTCTTATTATAGAGAATTCAATTCTCAAATAATTTATTTTTTCAGTTCCTTCAACTCCTTCTCCATCGCCATGATCTGTTCACGCATTTTTGGAAGATTTTTGAATAACACATATGATTTTTGATAAGGCCCAAAATCAAAAGCTGGTGATCCTTGAACAATGGTGCCAATTTTTTTGATATTTTTCCCAAGACCAGATTGCGCTGCAATTTTTACTTCATCAGCAATAGTAAGATGTCCAGCAAAACCAACTTGTCCGCCAATCATACAATTCTTACCAATTTTAGTACTCCCTGAAATTCCTGTTTGAGAAGCAATTACAGTATTCTCATCAATTTCAACATTGTGAGCCACCTGAATCAGGTTATCCAATTTCACTCCCTTACGGATGATTGTTGATCCCAATGTTGCTCTATCAACACAGGTGTTTGCTCCAATTTCAACATGATTTTCAATAACCACATTTCCAACTTGAGGCACTTTTTTATAATCGTTTGCAGATGATGGAGCAAATCCAAAACCATCGCCACCTATAACCACACCTGAATGGAAAATACACTCCGCTCCAATTTCGCAGTTCTCGTATACTTTTACGCCTGAATTTAAAACGGTATTATCACCAATTGTTACATTATCGCCAATGTAAACATGAGGATAAAGCTTTACATTCTTACCCAATTTCACATTGCTACCAACGTAAGCAAAAGCTCCGATATAAACCTGTTCTCCTACCTGTGCTGTTTTACTAACAAAAGAAGGTTGCTCAATACCAACATGCTGAGGCTTGCTCTGCTCATACATCTCTAACAACTGTGCCAAAGCCTGATAAGCATCTTCAACACGAATTAAAGTTGCTGCAATTTCTTTATCGGCTACAAAATCTTTATTTACTAAAACGATAGACGATTTAGTTTCGTAAATATAATGAGCGTACTTAGGATTCGCTAAAAACGAAAGTGTTCCTTGTTCACCTTCTTCAATTCTGGATACATTATTTACTGCAACAGTTCCGTCACCATCGACTTCACCATTCAGAAACTCTGCAATATCATTTGCTGTAAAATTCATCTTTATATTTTATAAATGCCTTATTATAAGCAAGCACAGTGTGCTTACAATGGAAACCCGTAATATCTAGATCTTCTAATCAATAAATTTCAGACCTAAACCACAACTTAATAAAACAACATAAGCCTGAATTATAGACAGTTCTACAACTCGAATTTATAAGGCAAAATTTACGCAAATCTAATAAATATTTTAAGGCTTTGAAAATGTTAGCTCATAAAGCCTGAACAATCATTTCAATATATATAATTCGGTGGGATTCGAAACTTGATATAAACACCAATTAAATAGGCTCAATTAATTAGAACAAAAACTCTGAACACTTCTGAAAATAAGCATTACAAAGAATCTTCAAATTTTGGGTAACAGATGTAGTATTTCTTAACCGTTTTAGAAAGCACTGAAATATTTAACATATCAGATGCCTTTCCAATATCTTGCTGACTGCCATCTTTAAATAAGATATTAATTCTATCATCTGCTCTACTGTATGCGTTATTTGTGATTGACCCTTTAATCACCAAATAGTTTAAAGCATGATTTGAGCATCCTAGCTTACTTTTCACATTCTTACGAATATTTGCCACATATTCTTTAGGGAAAGGCTTCTTGCCAATTTCGATCTTAAATAGATGCCTATCTTTCATCGCTTTGCACAAGTATGATAAAACTTTATCAGAATGATCGGCCCAGACCTTAATTGAAACCATGATGTCATTATCATCTAGATCCGCAAAAACTTCAAGCGCATCTTTATCTCCAACAACTTTCTCCCTGCTTTTGAATTGTCTTATTCCAGCTTTATTGTACAAAAAATATCGTAGAGCTGGTGTCCCAAATAAATCTTCACCTTTATCTGCAAGATACTTGGCTCTTTTTAGTATTCTAACCAACATTTCCTCTGCTGCCAAACTGGTTTTATGCAAATACACTTGCCAATACATCAGCCTTCGTGCAATAAGAAATTTCTCAATTGAATAGATTCCCTTTGCCTCAACAGCTAGATTTCCATTAACAACATCAAGCATCTTAATAATACGAGTGGATCCAATTGCACCTTCACTTACTCCTGTGAAAAAACTATCCCGTCTTAGATAATCTAGGCGATCCATATCAAGCTGACTTGAAACTAGCTGATGTAAGAATGGCTTGTGATATTCATTTTTAAAAATCTGAATTGCTAAATCTAATTTTCCATCAAACTCACTATTTAGCCTATCCATAAATAATTCAGACAAACGTTCGTGCTTAATACCATCAACAATACTGTACTCTAAAGCGTGGGAAAAAGGGCCATGCCCTATATCATGCAGAAGAATAGCAGTTTTTACAGCTTCCGATTCTTCAGGACTTATTTCAGTTCCCTTAGACTGAAGAGATTCTACAGCCATTTGAGTTAGGTAGGTAGCTCCCAAAACATGCTGAAAACGATTATGTAACGCACCTGGGAAAACCAAGTAGGTCATACCTAATTGCTTAATACGTCGTAAACGTTGAATAAAAGTATGTTCTACTAATTCGTGAGGAAGTCCTGACGGAATATCAATAAAACCGTGAATCGGGTCACTAAGCACTTTATGTTTCATTTCTATAAAGTTTAAATTCTATCAAATGGCTTAAATTTGAATAAAAATTATTCTCAACCCCTCACAACCAACCTCATTATTTCACTATAATTAAGCAATACAAGCACATTTCAATCACTCTTAAGCAAATGTAACAAAAAGAGCCACAAGCTGTCTCAAATGAACTCAAAACACTTTAATTCAGCTTAAAAAAACTCATTAACGATTAGAAAACAATAATTTAGACAGCACTCATTTGCATATTAAAACAAATATATCTAATTTCGCAGCGAAAAGTAACATTTTACACGTGCTTTAGGGGACAAGAAAGTCCCCTATTTTATTGAAAGCAACTCGTTTATGATTGACAAAAAAACAATACAGGGAATTATTGAAAAAGAGATCGAAAATAGCGATCTTTATTTAGTAGAAACTAAGGTTTCTTCTAACAATACAATTTCTGTGATGATTGACAGTTTTGCTGGTGTTCCAATCATTAAATGTATCGAATTGAGTCGTGCTATTGATGGTCAATTAGATAGAGACGTTGAAGATTATGAACTATCAGTATCTTCAGCAGGAATTGGACAAACTTTTCAAGTAGTACAACAATACCATAAAAATGTAGGGAAAGATGTTGAAGTCCTTACAACAGAAGGCAACAAAGTAATCGGCAAACTATTAGTTGTTGGTGAAAACGAAATTGAAATAGAAGTTGAGGAATTAGTCAAAGTAGATGGAAAGAAAAAGAAGCAATTGATTACAAATACGCTATCCTTTAACTTTGATCAAATTAAATCAACAAAAGATATAATTACTTTTTAACAAGTGAATCGCTGAGTCATATGAATCTTATTGAAACTTTTTCAGAATTTAAAGAGTTAAAAAACATCGATCGTGCTACAATGATGAGTGTTTTGGAAGATGTATTCCGAAACCTTTTATTGAAGAATTACGGTACCGATGAAAACTTTGACATCATCATCAACCCAGACAAGGGTGACTTGGAGATTTGGAGAAATCGCGAAGTCGTTAAAGATGGAGAGGTAGAAGATGCTAATCTTCAGATTTCATTATTGGAAGCGAAGAAAATTGACGAAGACTATGAGCTTGGTGAAGAGGTAACAGATGAAGTTAAATTTTTAGATTTTGGACGTCGTTCAATTCTAACGCTTCGCCAAAACCTATCAGCTCGTATTATGGAGCTTGAGAAAGATAATATTTTCAATATTTACAAAGAACGTATCGGTGAAATTATTACTGGTGAGGTTTATCAAATATGGAAGAAAGAAATTCTTGTTATCGATGATGATGGTAATGAGTTAATCATGCCTAAAGAGGAGCAGATCCCTTCAGATTACTTCCGTAAAGGTGAATCTATAAGAGCTGTTGTTGTTCGTGTTGAAGTAAAGAACAATAGTCCTCTTATTATTATATCTAGAACATCTACTGTATTCCTTGAGCGTTTATTTGAACTTGAGGTTCCTGAGATTTTCGATGGTTTGATTGTCATCAAAAATATCGTTCGTACTCCTGGAGAGAGAGCAAAAGTTGCAGTTGAATCTTACGATGAGCGTATTGATCCTGTTGGAGCTTGTGTTGGTATGAAAGGATCGAGAATTCACGGTATCGTTCGTGAATTGAAAAACGAGAACATCGACGTTATTAATTATACCGAAAACACATCATTGTTTATTTCACGTGCACTTAACCCAGCTAAAGTAAACTCGGTTAAAATTAACGATGAAACAAGCAGAGCTGAGGTATACTTGAATCCAGAAGAAGTATCATTGGCTATTGGTAAAGGTGGTTTAAATATTAAACTTGCTGGTCAACTTACTGGATACGAAATCGACGTATATCGTGAGAAAGTAGCAAACGAAGTTGAAGGTGATGAAGATGTAAACTTATCAGAATTTAGTGATGAGATTGAGGCTTGGATCATCGACGAGTTTAAGAAAATAGGTTGCGACACTGCCCGTTCTGTGTTGGAACTTACAGCAGAGGAATTAGAAAAGAGAACAGATCTTGAAATAGAGACTATTGAAGAAGTTTTAAATATCTTGAATTCAGAATTTGAATAATCATGTTTAATCCTCAATATTTTTAGTTTAAGATACAGACATTTAACAGTTAACTTCAGAATATGACAAAAGTCAATAACAATATAAGACTTAGTAAACTAGCTCGAGAATTCAACGTGGGTATTACTACTATCGTGGAATTCTTAAATAAAAAAGGGATTGAAATGGATTCAAATCCTAATAATAAAGTGTCCGGTGAGGCTTATGATATTCTTGCAAAAGAATATAGTTCAGATTTAAATCTGAAGAAGGAATCCGAGAAAGTAAATCTGAAGAGCACACGAGAGAAGAAGGAACCTGTATATCTAGAAGGTTCAGAACCTGTAGTGGAAGAAAAAACTGAAGAAATAGCTAAAGAAGAAAAGCCAAAGAGCACTGTAAAAGTCGTTGGCAAAATCGATTTAGAAGCTGTATCAAAACCTAGAAAGAAAGAAGAAGCAAAGGTAAAAGAGCCAAAAGTTGAGAAAGAGACTGTGAAGAAAGAAAAGGCTCCTGTATCTAAAGACAAAGTTGCAACACCTAAGGCTGAATCTAAAGAAAAAACTAAACAACCTTCGGAAGCTAGTGCCGAAGAACAATCTGTTAAAATGGAATCGCCTAAAAAAGAGGAAGCAAAGTCTGAAGCAAAATCTTCTGACAAAAAAGACGAATTTAAAGTCATCGGGAAAATTGATTTGAATGCAATGAATCAAAGAACTCGTCCTGCTAAGAAAACTAAAGCAGAAAAAGATGTTGAAAGAAAGGGGAAACAAAAAACTGTTACTCCTCCAGCTACAAAACCTGTTGTTGATTCAAAACCAACTCCTGCAGCAACACCATCTGTAGCTCCAACTTCTGATTCTGATTCTAAGCCTGTGAAGAAAGAAGAAGAGATTTTCAAATCATCGACTCTAAAATTAACTGGTCCTAAAGTTCTTGGAAAAATTGAACTTCCAGTTGAGAAGAAAACATCTCAGGCTGATAAAGATAAAGCCAAAAATCAGCGCAAGAAACGTAAGCGTATTAAGAAGGATGGCGAGAAAGTAAATGTTGCTGCTCAAAAAGGAACTAATCGTCCTAGAGGTACAGGTGCAGGCGCTGCGAGAGCTGCTGCCACAGGTAGTACAAGTGGAAGACCACCTAGAGGAGACTCGAAATTTACTAAGCTGAAGAGAAAGGCACCTGTCAAAAGAGAGGTTACTGAAGAAGATGTTCAGAAGCAAATTAAAGATACTTTGGCTAGATTGACATCTAAGGGTGGAAAATCAAAAGGTTCGAAGCACCGTCGTGACAAACGCGACCAGGTAAGCGTAAAGCAGCAAGAAATTATTGATAAAAAAGAAGCTGAGAAAAATATAATTAAACTTACTGAATTCGTTACAGTAAGTGAATTAGCTTCAATGATGGAAGTTACCGCAACTCAAATTATTGGGACTTGTATGGGACTTGGTCTTTTTGTATCAATCAATCAACGATTAGATGCTGAGACAATTTCGGTAGTTGCTGATGAGTTTGGTTTTGAAGCTGAATTCGTAAGTATTGAAATTCAAGAATCAATTGAAGAAGAAGTAGATAAGGAAGAAGACTTAATTTCTCGTCCTCCAATTGTTACTGTAATGGGTCACGTTGACCACGGTAAAACATCATTACTTGACTACGTGCGTCATGCGAACGTAATTGAAGGTGAAGCAGGGGGTATTACTCAGCATATTGGTGCTTACAACGTAAAACTTGATGATGGAAGACGTGTTTCTTTCCTTGATACTCCAGGTCACGAAGCCTTTACGGCGATGCGTGCTCGTGGTGCTCAAGTAACCGATATTGCTATTATTATTGTAGCTGCTGATGATAACGTGATGCCACAAACAATTGAAGCAATCAATCACGCCAGTGCTGCTGGTGTACCTATCGTATTTGCGATTAATAAAATCGACAAAGATGGTGCAGATCCAGAAAGAATTAAAAGTGAACTTGCTAATATGAACTACCTGGTTGAAGACTGGGGTGGTAAGTATCAGTGTCAAGAAATTTCAGCTAAAAACGGTGTTAACATCGAAGAATTACTTGAAAAAGTATTGCTTGAAGCTGAGATGCTCGAATTGAGAGCAAATCCAAAGAAACGTGCTATTGGTTCAGTAATTGAATCATCACTAGATAAAGGTAGAGGTTACGTTACAACTTTATTGGTTCAAGCAGGAACTCTAACAGTTGGTGATATTCTACTAGCGGGTAGTTATACAGGTCACGTTAAGGCTATGTTTAACGAGCGTGGTCAGAAAATTGATTCTGTTGGTCCTTCTGAACCAGCTTTAATTCTAGGTTTGAACGGAGCTCCTCAAGCAGGTGACAACTTCAACGTGATGGAAAGTGAAAAAGAAGCACGTGGAATTGCTAACAAGCGTGAGCAATTACAACGTGAGCAGGGTCTGAGAACTCAGAAACATATCACTCTTGCTGAAATCGGTCGTCGTATTGCAATTGGAAACTTCCAGGAGCTTAACGTGATTGTTAAAGGTGACGTGGATGGTTCTATCGAGGCACTTTCTGATTCATTAATCAAGTTATCTACTGAAGAAATTCAGGTGAACGTGATTCATAAGGCTGTTGGACAAATTTCTGAGTCTGATGTAATGCTTGCTACTGCATCGAATGCGATTATTGTTGGTTTCCAAGTTAGACCATCAATTGGAGCTAGAAAGATTGCAGAGAAAGAGGAAATCGATATCAGATTGTACTCAATCATATACGATGCTATCGAAGAATTGAAATCAGCAATGGAAGGTATGCTTTCTCCTGAAATTAAGGAAGAAATTACCGCTACTGTTGAAGTAACCGAAACTTTCGAAATTACTAAAGTTGGTACGATTGCAGGTTGTATTGTTCGTGATGGTAAGATTAAGCGTAGTTCTAAGATCCGATTAATTCGTGAGGGTATTGTAATTTACTCTGGATTACTTGGTTCATTGAAACGATTCAAAGACGATGCTAAGGAAGTTGCTAAAGGTTATGAGTGTGGTTTGAATATCGATAAATTCAACGACATTAAGATTGGTGACATGGTAGAAGCTTTTGAAGAAGTAGAAGTTGCTAAGAAGCTTAAATAATAGCTCAAAACATATTTTATAAAGAGAGGCTGTTTCAAATGAAACAGCCTCTCTTTTTTTGATTCCTATTACAAAACTACTAGAATTATCAGATTGTATCTTTAGTTTCGAATCTAATGCTATTAGATATCTTTATAACATTAGAATTAGCTATTATAAGAGCATTACTATTGAAACCTGAAGCATATAACCCAATGTTGATAATTAATGCTCAGACAGAAGAAATAGGGGCATAAAAAAAGCCCCGATAAATCGGAGCTTTATATATTGTCAGGAAACTATTAAAGTAATTCCTTGTACTGCTCAGCAGTTAAAAGATCTTCAAGTTCTGAAACCTCTGCAACATTTACTTTAATGATCCAACCATCACCATAAGGATCAGAGTTTATAAGTTCTGGAGCATCTTCCAACTTCTCGTTGAATTCCAATACTTCACCACTCAATGGCATGAACATATCGGAAACAGTTTTTACAGCTTCAATAGTTCCAAAAACTTCTTCTCTATCTAAAGTCTCACCTTCAGTTTCAACTTCGATAAAAACGATATCTCCTAATTCTCCTTGAGCAAAATCAGTAACACCAATAAAGGCTGCATCACCTTCAACACGAATCCATTCGTGATCTTTTGTAAACTTTAAATTTTCAGGTACGTTCATGATAATTCTTGTTTAAGTCTAGTACTTTATTTTGCCCCAAATTTACATTATTTTTCCAATTATTAACCAAACTCTTATTTCAAAATAAGCTTTCGTTTATGTTATTGGACATAAGTCTATTGAGCTAATGTAAAGCGCACACTCACACCAAATTCTGTTGTTGTAGTTGAATAAGACAGAGATACATAAGGCTCATTAACGATTCTATCGTAGTATAAACGTAGATTGAAACGACTACTTAAAACGTAATCTGCTGACATTTTAATGGTCACAACCTTCTGTCCCGAAGTTAACTGATCAACTTCATCAACAATCTTCCTAATAATTGTATTGTTCTTTCTGATAGATAGATCACCACGAATATTCAAGTTACTATTGAATTTCTTCTGACCTGATCCTTTTCCTATAATCATCCCGATATTATCAAAACGATAACCTAATCCAAAAATAAACTCACTCGAAGCAACCTCTGTCAGTTGTGTATTAGCAAGACTTAAAATTAAGTTACGAGTACGTTTCATTTCAAATGTTGTGGTGAAACTATTCTTCCACATCATATCGATATTAATCAAAGGATTGAATTGTTCGTTAATTGAAACAGAATTAGCTTCAAAGATTGGCAAGTAATCACCTACTAAATCAAACTTATCACTAAAGCCATTTCCATCATCTGAATAATTCAGATCGTTGTTATAAGAACCAATATTATAAGTTGACGTATATGAATGATTCATATTAATCGACTTAAAATAACGTTTAACTAAAGGAATTTTTGATAAACCATCAAATGTTACTCTCCAGTTTGGCATCATCTTTGCAATGCTAGGGAATAACTTATTATACTTACTTCCCCCACCTCCATAAGCTTTCAGGAAAGCAGGTATAAGTATTTCTTGCGAAGTAGGACCATAACCATCGTAATAACCCGTTAAATTATCTTCTTCATCAACATTAGCATAATCTTCATAGTTCTCTCCCCATCGTTTCTTAGCTAAACGAAGTGATTCAGATTTCCTCGTTGCCAAAAACTCATCAAAGTATTTAGATGAATAATCGCCTGTATTTCCAATGCTGAAGAAAGCAGATTTCATACTCATGAAAGTCATACTGAAGTTACCAGTTAAGGTCTTATTCTTAGCATCAAAAGTCGGTTTATCTGGTGTTGATGCATCTTCGTTATAGATGTAAAACTCATTTGTATTCTTAGAATATGTTCTGTTGGCATTCAAATTAATTTTTAAACCTTTAATAGGCTCAATAGTAGATCTAAATGTGAAATTCTCGGTATGTGTCATCACATAAGGTGCATTCAAAGTAGGATCAGTAGTAATCCAACCATTACTAGCTGCATTTGCCGCAAAGTTTCTATCCTGACTACCAATCAAGAAATTGAAACCTGGTGCTTTTGAACCATTAAAGCTTTCTCCTCCAAAGAAATTTGTTTGTGGTAAATAACCTGGTAAAGTCGTCGAGTTTGTTTCAGAATAGCCTAATGAAATGTTCCTTACACTCATTCCTAATCTTAACAAACCATGACCAGCTTTTACAAGAATATTATCTCTATTCTCTACTCGTCCACTTATTCTAAGACGAGCATTCTTTAATGATTTTTTTGAGATAACTCGAACTCTATTTCCAGATAATGCACGGTACTCAACTCTTACTTCTTTCCCTTCTAGATCATAAACTTTAACTAGAATATCCTTGGTCCCCAATTTGTGATAAACAGATTTACCAACATTAGCCTTTAATTCGTCAACTTCTCCTTCATAAGTTACTTTTTCGAATTTCTTACTCCTCGTTTTATATCGTCTTGATCCGCTATATTTCTGATTGATTCTCTTCAGGAATTTTGACTTATTATAAAGGTTAACCATATTTAGTTGACCATTCAATTGAATATTATTCGAGTTACGAACCGTATTACCATGATCAAGAGCTTTATCTTCTAATATTGCACCAGCATTCCAATCATACGAACCTGTATAACGAGTTGTTAAAGAAGTCCAATTCAAGAATGGAATCTTATTTATTGGCACCTTATATGTGACATTAAAATTATGATGATACTGCACATTACGTCCACCATCCATAAGGTTATTCCAAATCGAATCCTTCCATATTTTATAAACATCACGATCTCTATCCTTATCAACAATACCATCTGGCTCGTCGATACGGGAGGTATTTGTAGCAGAGAAGTCAAACTTAAGATTCTTTGTTAAGTTGTACTTCAAATCGTAATAGCGATACCAATTAAAATTCTTATCGTAAGTTGGAGTTATTAATAGATCTGGTTGTTCAACATTTCTAGTCTCAATCTCTCTATAATATCTCTGAATATCAGAACGAACAGAAACCTGAGTAGGCATTAAATAGAAATTAAAATCGCGTAGTAGTCTTAAATATGGCGACTTTAAAGATTTTGACTTCTTAAAAGGTGAGTAATTCTTTGGACGAGAACTGTATGTATAATTCAATACTCCGCGATAGTTCTTTTCTAAATCGCGCACCTCATTTACATTACGAGAATACGTTTCGTTAAAGGAATAAGTTGCAGACAGATTGGCAATATCCAATAGTTTTGCTTTACCATCTTGTTTTTCGATACGAACATTGGTCAGGTTAAAACTCTTACGCTTGGTATAATCTTGAGCAATATGCTTAATCGAGTCACGTTCCTTCTTATTTGCTGCTTGATCTAATGCAACATCAAGAGTAATATCAGGATCAAGAGGATTATACTCTGGATTTGACGTTTCTTCTGAGATAGCGTAATACATTGGTATTCTCACTCCTGAATTCTCAGGGAAAAATTTACCCAGCTCTAAACTTGCAGAGAAATCATATTGGAAAATATCTTCTTTATTTCTATTATTCACACCATCTTCGATACCACCAAAACCATCAGTCATTCGGCTACCCGCCCATGTTAGTGTACCTAGATCTGCTAATTTAGTTGTTACTCTCAAGTTAGCTGCCCATCCGCCATCTTCATCAAAATCAGTCAAACGTAGTTCATTCAACCAAACCTCAATAGCTCGTCTTTCTCCATCATTGGCATTTCCTTCTTGGGGGTATCTAACACCTACCATCACTGTACGAACATTAGCTAGATTTGGATTACCCTTTATACTGATCTTATTATTCTCAGCTACAGATTCTGCATTTCTATCTAACTCATTTACATTTCTAGAGAACACAGTCAACAAATCTGTTGAAGATCCAGCTTGACGCATCTCATTATTTCTCATCTGCTTAATTCCAGAGAAGAGTTTCAACTTAAAATCGAAGCGGTTAGCATCAGGCCAAACAATTAATCTGTCATCCAAATTCTCATTTGTATAACGACCATGAGGTGTCAGTTTAAGCGGAATTTCATATTCGTAATAGTTGTTCTGATAATCGGAACCCATTCGGATAAAAACTCTAAGATCATCATCTTCTAGATTCAGATCATCAATCTGCTCAGCATGCACATCCATTTTAAGTGTACCATACTTACGAATATCCATATTAAGAGTTTTGTAAGCTGCTTTTGCATCCCCTTCCTCCATATCTGTTACTTTTAATTGAATAGCCTGTTCATTCAATTGCAATAACTGTGGATTACTAGGGTCAACAACACGATCGATTCCCGGAGGCAATACATAATTTATTGGCTCTTTTTCAGCATTCTCCTCAATATTTACTGCTGAAATTTCAAAACGAGTATCTTCTGAAGATGGTGTTAAATCAGGACGAAGTGTTTGATCATATTTTCTCCAATCATCACGAATTAAATCTAAACTTGCGAAACGTAAAACAACCTCTTCTTCGAAGTTCTTCATCATCATTCTCATGAAACGAATCGAAGTAAAGTCGTTTATGTTACCAAGTTTTCCATCATATTCCTCAACTGGAACCTTAAATTGAAACCAATTTACTGTTCCCTTTGTACCATTAGCAAGATCAACTGTACTTTCAACTTTATTCACTATAAAGTTTTGCCCTACGTTCATCTCATTAGGTTCAAGATGAATTTTATATTCGTAGTACGATTCCGTCTCACTTAACGTATTGTCATGATTTATGTCCTCAACATCTGGCAAAGTAGTTGCTGATGTCGGGTATGATTCATTTGATAGGTCAGCAGTAGGAGAATTACCATCTGGGCCATTAAAATCTTTATATCTCTCTAGAATACTTACTTCATCAGCATCATATTCTGAACCTCTAAAATAGTGGAAGTTATCACTAGAAGGGTCAGATATAGCGTCAGAGTATGCCTTTGAACCAGCTCCTAAACTTGCTGAATTTTGAATATCTAAGATATATTTATCGAAGAATGTAATTTCATCTTCAGTACTGAGACCATCCATCCCAACATCTTGAAATTTTCGAGATTGATTGTCATTATCAAAAGCATTAACCAAGGATTGAACTAAAGGTACACGTCCCCAAGCAGTAGAATCAACTAAAATAATATTACTACTTATAGGTAATCCATTCTCGAATCCTTTACGTGAATCTTTCAGAACATCCTCTGAAATATTTCCCAAGTTTATAACAATATCTCCTCCATTATGGGTTTGATCATATACAAACGGATCCATCATCCAAAACTCAACATAAGCAATATTAGCAGCCTCAAAATCGTTCGTTTCGATCTTTCGCATGATACCACCCCACCGTGTTTCCGGATTCTTCAATGTTCCATCAGTATTCATACCTGCCGAAACATTAGCTTGCCCATCTACTTCATAATTATAAGGTCCTTTCTCATCAGGGTAATAGGCTAAATTCAGTACTGATATGTTTGTTGGAACACCAGAAGCAGTTTCCTTATTTGGCCAAATCTCTTCTTCATAAACCTCACGGACGTAATGATTCGATAATTGTTCTTTATCTGATCGAATATGTGAAGGAGTCGTAGATGTATTTCTATTAAAAAGAGGGTCGATCACATACCAGGCTAATTTAGCACGATTGTAGCCATATGCCAAATCATTATTCAAATTTCCTTCAGGAAACTCTGGATGATTTTGTGGTGTACTGGCTAAAACCCAAGCATTGTAATTATTCATGTCTATTGAGGTTTCCGTTCCCTCAAAATCATCTATATATGCCGTTCCTGAACTGCCAATCGCTTTATTATGTCCTGGCATTAATTGAGCAAATTCACCTTCAACCGAAATTTGAGATGGTTCTTTAGTTTCAATAAATGGAAGCTTATCAACCAAGTTGGTTAAGAACATTGACTCTGTCCTATAGCTACCATTCAATCCCAAAATCGTATTTGAAATAGGCTCATCACCAATATTTACTTTCTGAGTCAGTGGTTGCTCAGACAAGTACATAACAGTCGCACCTAAATTAAAATCATTATTAAATTGATAATCCATTTGAACACCAACCAATGTTTTAGTTTGGATATTAAATAATGAATTACTTTCTGATGAAATTGAGATTGGCGTTCCTGCTTCTAATAGTGCCTGGTTAATAATCTTAACACGCCCTAAAGTATAATCTACGGTATAATCAATATTCTCAATAAGCTTTATTCCACCAGCCTTAACATCAACAGAACCTGGTTGTACATTAAGTGCATTCAAGGAAATTTCTGAACCCCCAATTGATTTATAACTTCCCTTTAGAGCATACTTATTTTTTTCTGCTATTTGCTGAGCATCATTCTGTGTTTTCGTATACAGTTCGTCAAATGCATATTTATCAGCTAGAGCATTATTAGTTATTTTCGATCTTAAATAAGACCCAAAAGGTTCTTTAGAAGGAAAAATAATACGTCCTTTATTCGAATAAATCGTTAATCCCTCAATAAAGTCAAACATCCCATCAGGACTAGGATCTAGTTGTGAATTTAAATTATCAAGATTCAATAGGTTCAATAAAATTTCATTCTTTCCAGACCCATCCGTATCGATGTAATTTAATTGCGAACCTGCTTGGTCATTTTGATACAAAACATCTAAACGGAAATCCTCAGAATTAACCTGATAAGCTCCAATATTATAAATATTCTTCATCATCAACTCCCAAGTTGGAAGCGTTGGATTCAGATTCGTACCCTTAATCAGCTTTAGAAAAAGTGATTGAGGCGCACTAACACTTGTGCCTATAAGCTCACCCACTTGAAATACTTCACCATTTGCTGTGTACTGATAAGCTACCGCAACAACTTCATCTGCATTTAAGGACTGATTCAGAGAAATATATCCTAAACGGCGGTTTAGTGTATATTCTGATTCGTTTAGAAGGCGTGCATTTTCTACTTTTTCATAATCTTTTCCTGCCGTAAAGCCTGGTGCTAATGGTGATAATGTATTTGTAACCTGATTGATATCACGAATATTTCCATACGTCGTGGTCATCTGATCGTAAACATTATTTCTTGTATTTGACGGGTATACTCCTGCTTCAGTCTGAGAAAATAATGCTGTATTATGAATGTTCGCTTGATTTTCTCCAATATCTACAAAACCAATGAAGTTTCTTGAATCCTCAAAATTTGAATTTTTATTGGTAATCCAAACTTCAATTTTATTAATTGTTACTGCAGAATTTACAAATGCCAATTTAGCTAATGCCTGATCGTAGTTATCGTAGAAATATTTTGATAGAAAGAAGTGACGATTGGCTTCGTATTGATCAGCAGAAATTTCAAACTCATTTTTTTGAGCGCCATTTTCCATATTCACGACCTTAGTCTCTCCTTTTTGTTGCGAGAAAACCGAGGCGACAGATAATTTTCCAAACTGCATCTCAGTTTTAACACCAAACAAATTCTGTCCTCCGGTAATTAAGGTATTTGAAATTGGCATTGAAACATTACCTGCTTCAACTTTTCTAATGATATTATCCTCCCCACCATTATATTCCAATTTCATCTGATTCTCATAATCAAATGTTGCCTCTGTATTATAATTTACTTCCATCGATAAGATATCGCCTACCTTACCCGACACACTCATTTGAATTTTCTCGTTAAAATCGAAACTTGTAGTTTTTCGTAAATATTCAGGAATAGTTGGGTTATCAACTTTAGTTGTGCTAATACCAAAACTCAGTTCAGCTGCCCCTTGTGGTTTAATAGATATAGCCGTATTTTCTAATAACTTACCAAATACTTTTGAGCCTAAAAATGAACGCTGATCAGTGCCGCTCAAATTTCTATCAGACAAAACACGCTCCATCCAATAATCTCGTAGAGCATTCTGATTTTGCTGTTCATGAAATTCCTTTTTCGACATTGCAGTTGAATTTCTATAATCCAATGCTCCAATTCGCTTCTTCAGAATATATTTCCCTGTTACTGGATCATAAACTATCGTCTTCTCGATATTAGATGGATCCTTCAAGTATAAAGGTGATTTTGCTTTATCATCTTTCAGCTTAGAATCATCTTCATCGTCAAACGCATAAGGCAATGTCTGATCCTTTGCACTCTTCTTCTTTGCTTTTATAAAAGGCGATTTCGGATTATGAATTTTTTGCCCACTCTTAACCAGAGTACTATCCTGCTGCAGTTCCTCTAAGAAATAGGTATCTGCTTTTAGAGAGCTATCATTAAGAGACAGTCCTATCAAGAATATAAATAAAAATGATAATATGCATTGCAATAACTTTTTCAAGAACGGGTTTTTTTTTGATTCAGGTATTACAATTGTTTAAGAGCTATCTTTATAAGTTCTTCAACACTTGCAGGTGCATTCGCTTTAATTACTTTATCAAGAACTTTAGTAACTGTGTTTTTTGCAAAACCAAGCATTACTAAAGCTGATAACGCTTCTTCTCTAATTGTATTGTTCTGAGGCAATAGAATTTCACCCAACTCATCTTCCTTACCAATCTTATCTTTAAGTTCAATAATAATTCGTTGTGCAGTTTTAGCACCAATACCTTTTACATCTTGTAAAGTCTTCGAATTATTAGAAAAAATAGCTTTTTTTATCTCCTCAGCTGTCAACGATGAAAGCATTACTCGAGCTGTATTTGCACCAACTCCAGAAACAGAAATTAATAAACGAAACACATCTCTTTCTTTTAATTCTTTAAATCCAAACAATAAGTGTGCATCATCACGAATAACCTGATGTAAGTATAATTGTGCAGATTTGTGTCCCGAAAGTTGAGAATAAGTATTAAGTGTAATGTTGATATAATAACCCATGCCGTGATTCTCTACAATAACAGCAGTGGGGGTTAATTCACTTATATCGCCTTTTATATATTCAAACATATAGGTAAGTTTGGATGAATTTACTTACAGTATTCAATTTTAAACAGCTAATTATTTAATCGGCTGTCTCTTATTTTGATGATCGTTACTAGGTGCTTTCACTTTCATAGGATCCTTACTTAGTTCTTCGAATTGGATTCTATTGTTATAAACATCAATAGCCATATATAAGGCCTTTTGGAAAGATTCTGGTGAAGCAACATTGGTGCCAGCAATAGCATAAGCTGTACCATGAGCAGGTGAAGTTCTAACTTTAGATAGACCAGCTGTGAAATTTACACCTGAATCAAAAGACAAAGCTTTAAATGCTGTTAAACCTTGATCGTGATACATCGCTAAAATTGCATCGAACTTTGAATAATCACTTGATCCGAAGAAACCATCAGCAGGATAAGGACCTAAAGCCATTATGCCGCTCTTTCTTGCTTTTTCGATAGCAGGAATAATCACATCTTTCTCCTCAGAACCAATCAATCCATCATCACCTGCATGAGGATTTAAGCTAAGAACTGCCACTTTAGGCTTACGAATACCGAAATCTTGAATCAATGATTTGTTCAAAATATTCAATTTCTCAATGATTTTCTCTTCGGTAATACTTTCAGAAACCTTAGAAATAGGAATATGGCCTGTTACAACGCCAACTCTAAGCTTCTCGCTAATCAATAGCATTAACGATTTTCCTGAGTTTATTCTAGATTCTAGGTATTCTGTATGCCCTGGAAATACAAAATCTTCCGATTGTATATTTTTTTTATTGATAGGTGCAGTTAACAAGACGTCAATATACCCTTCTTTCAAATCTTTAACTGCTGCCTCCAAAGAAGCCAAAGATGCAGCACCTGCACTTGTTGTTGACTTTCCTAGTTCAACTTTTATATTCTCATCAGTACAATTGATAACATTCACTCTTTTAGAATGAGAATCCTGTGCTGATTTGATATTATTTAAACTAAAATCCTCAATATTAAGTGCTTTCTTGTGATAAGCAGCAACTTTTGGAGAGCCATAAATAATTGGTGTACAAATCTCCAAAATTCGACTGTCCATTAAGGTTTTAATAATTACCTCGTAACCAATCCCATTTATATCACCTTGAGTTATTCCAACTTTTATTTTAGTGTCTTTCATCAGTATGTATTTTATATATATCGATTGGATTACCTTCTTAAAAAAAAATATTAGTCCGTAATTAATAAAACTTCACTTCCATACAATCTCTAACATCGTATATAAAAGAGTAATCCGATTATGTTTTCACAAAAGTAATAAGATTAAAGAAAAAATCTATTATAATCATCTTGCTCTATTTCATCATCTAATAATCAAATAGATTTATAATTTATCTGGGTTTTCTTTAAAATAATTTCGAATAAGTACCTTCTTAAGCTCTCGCTGAATAATCATTTCAGATAAAAGCTGATGCTTATCCACATCTGGATATTTCAATTCATTTTTTATAATCTCTTTTTCACTCAAATCAATTTGATACAAGAGTAAAACTAAGCGATGATAATCTTGGCTGAGCATATATGCCACATGCTCGTTTATCTGTGCAAACAATTCATTATAAGCATCTACTGGCTCACCAGAGAATTTCACTTCAAAACCAAATTGATAAAAATCCTTTTCAATTTGAGCCGCAACTTGTCTAAGAATCTCAACTTTGTCGCGATATTTTGAAACTTTTATATTATTATACTCTGGAAGATTCACTTGCAATTGATATTCATTCAACTTCTATCAGGCAAAAGCCTAAACTATTTCTTTTTCTTCTTCACCACCTCTTTTACTGGTGTGTATGTGTGCATTACAGCTTCCAACTCTCTCAATAGCTCGCGCTTATCGTTGTTAGGGAAATACACATATGCATCCATACAAATCACTCGGTTATTCACTGAGTCCAGAAATGACATATTTACAAATGGGCCTCCCATAAAGTCACCATTCACTTTCCATAAACCTCTCATCTCAACAGCATAGTTTCCTTGAAAATCAAAATGATTAAAAGAAATTGGGAAATTCATCTCAGTTGTCATATAACTTCCTTTGTTTTGCCCAGGAACAAGATCTTTAAGCATCGCATTTCTCATCATCAAAATCGAATTCTTATCAAAAGCCTCTTCTGCAAGATAGTCGTATGTGTATACAAACATCCCCTGACTTGACCGTGGAGATTCTTTTTTAACCCAGAAAAAATCAGGTTCAATTTTACCAATTTCGTATCCCGATGGAAAAGCTAATGTAAACTTCTTATTTTTTCTCAGATAATCGAATATCTCTTGTACAGGAGCTTTTGATATTACACCTACTTTCCGAGTTCGCTCACTTTTAAGGAAATAACCTAAAATCTTAGTTCTATTCTCCTCAATTACTTCTAATATCTCTTTGTTGCTAGCAGCCTCAATACGCATAAATGCCTGAGTGCGTGCATACATATTATTTTTTACAACCAACCTCGTTTTCTTTACAGAAGATGAGACCTTGATTTCTAGAATACTTCGGTGGGTTTTAAACATACTTGTAAAACCTTCATGATTCAGATGGAATAAATCCATTACAGCTTCATCTTGTGGCATACCTACCTGAATGTCATTAAAAATAGCTTTAATAGAATCACCAACAACACCGTCAAATAATGACTTACTACTTAAAACAATCACTTCCCCAGATTCACCAGTAACTGTAGGCATTAGGCCTTTAGTTGTTTTCTTACATGAACTTATACTTGTGATAAGAATCAAAATAATGACACTTAATTTTATAATAGATCTCATTACCAATATTTTAATTAAAATTTATTTTTCTAGTCTTTATGGTCTTTAGTTTGAAAGCATACTGAGCTCTTTATCATCAACCTCTAATCCAACATTTGACGTTCTACTTGTATCTGATTTTGGAACCCAAACTTTTAGTTTCTGTCCAATGTGTAACATATCTCCAGTGAGGTTATTCCATTTCTTGATATTCGTGCTAGTACAAGCATACTTCATGGCAATCTTATGAAAAAACTCACCTGCTTTTACCACGTGAACAATACATTTCTTCCCTTTTGTCGATGACATATTCGTTTCTATATCCTGATACAAAACTTTCGTTTGATGAACTGAGTATAGTTTCGTTTCCAGTTCAACAAATGCAAGCGCTTTATCGATAGGTAATGTCAATTTCGCTGGCAACTCACTCTTAGGAATAAAATCAAGTTTATAGATAGGATTCAGACGTCTTAAATCAGAAATCGAAATTCCCAATTCTTTGGAAACAGTTTGCAAAGACAAGGCTTGCTTCACATTAACATCAGAAAGTTTCAAATAGGAGAATTCCATATCATTTGGAATAATATCATGCTCCTTATTGTAATTCATTACGTAGTTAACAGCTATAAAAGCTGGCACGTAAGTTCTTGTTTGATCTGGCAAGAAAGCTGCAATTTCCCAAAAGTTTGTCTTACCTCCAGATGCTTTTATCGCGTCGCGAACAACACCAGGCCCACCATTGTATGCAGCAATAGCTAACTGCCAATCGCCAAAAATACGATAAAGATATTGTAGGTATTTACATGCTGCATCGGTTGATTTAACAGGATCCATTCTCTCATCAACGTAAGAAGATATTTTCAAATCGAACATACGGCTTGCATGGTACATGAACTGCCATAGCCCAGTTGCACCTGATCGAGATCTTGCTTTAGGGTTTAAAGCCGATTCAATTACAGCTATATATTTTAACTCTAGAGGTAAGCCATATTTATCCAAATACTCTTCGAAAATTGGGAAGTAGATTTCACTTAAACCCAAAATCTCAGCTGTTTTATCACGATGTCTTATTGAGTATACATCGATGTAGCGCTTAACGATATCATTAAAGTCTAATTGAACTGGACTTGCTTCATTTAATTTTTCAATACGCCAAGTATAATCCTCATTTGTATTCACAGGACCGTTATTAACCTTTGATAGATCATTACTCAGCACTTTAGAATCATGTTCAATCTGTAATGAAAACTCTGAAGTAGAATTTGCAGTCGTAGCAATTCTATTTTCATCTTCTTTCTCACCAGCCTGATTCACAAATGGAAAGCTCAGCAGAATTGCTGCAAACAGTAGGTTTTTAATCGCTGATATAGTATATCTCATCGGGAATAATCACTTCAATAATAAGCATGCATTTTGGCGGAATTAAGATAAGCATTTTATCCGTGCATCAGACCAAAAAACAATCAATTATATGGTAATTATAACAATTCTTAAAAGCTCGTAAATGAATTCATAATTCTTTGAAAATATAAGACATAAAAAAAGCAGGCTTTTAAACCTGCTTTCATATTATTTATCTTTCGACTCTTTTTCGTCGGTATCTTCTTCCTTTTCTTCGGTATCAGTAGCTTTTTTAAACTCCTTCATACCTTGTCCCAAACCTTTCATTAATTCAGGAATTTTTTTACCCCCAAACAAAAGTACGAGAGCAAATACAATGATGGCTATTTGCCATGGACCGATCATTCCGGCTATTACAAAAAGGTTCATAAGTTTTATTTTTAAGAATTAGATATCACAAATATAACATTTTCACATAAAGTATCAAGACATCTGTCTGAAACTCATATCAATTAACCTTAGTTGAAGGCCTTCATTATATCATTGGCATTAGCAAAAATAAGCAATCCGAATAATAAAATCATACCTCCAACTTGAGCATATTCCATAAACTTCTCACCGGGCTTGCGTCGAGTAACAATCTCGTACAACAGGAACATTACGTGACCACCATCTAATGCTGGAATAGGTAGAATATTCATAATTGCTAGAATGATTGACAAGAAAGCTGTCAAGTTCCAGAATGCGTGCCAATCCCATACTCCTGGGAAAATACTCGCAATAGTTCCAAAACCACCGATTGATTTATATCCTTTAGCCTCCGATGAAAAAATCAACTTGAACTGTTTCAAATAAGACTGTAACTTATCAACTCCTTTATTGATACCTGCTGGAATCGCTTCTAAAAAGCTATATTCAATTGCAGCAAATTCAAAATGATTATAAGGTTTCATTGAAATACCCAGTAATGCATCTTCTCCCAGAACAGTTGAAAATTCTTGAGTCGCTCCATCTCGCTTAACAGTCAGTGCTACAGACTTTCCCTTTAGGGTTTGAAGATAAACCAGATACTCATCAAAATATTTGATATCCTTTCCATTTACTAAAAGTAGTTCATCGCCTTTTTTAAGTCCAGCACCTTTTGCAACTGATTCTTCAGAAAAGCCTGCAACAATAAAAGGTTGCAATGGCATTCGTGGCCTAATCACAGGTGACATTGAAAAGCCTTTGCTACTCTTAGCCAACAAATCTGGGACAAAAGTAGATGGAATCGCAATATCCATCATCTGTCCATTGCGTTCAACTTGCATGGTTTTCGGCGAATTCAATAAAATATTGATTAAAATATCTGTGTATTTAGCCTGCTTCTGATTATCAAGTTCAAGAATCTTATCGCCGTTTTGCAAACCGATACTCTGAGCCAATGAATCGCAAACATATCCATACTTCACATTTTCAGCAGGAAGATATTCATCTCCCCAAGCAAATAGAACAGCGATATAAATGAAAAAAGCTAGAATAAAGTTCACCAAAACTCCACCTACCATAATCAATAAACGCTGATAAGCTGGTTTCGAACGAAACTCATAAGGCTCTGGTGGCAATGCCATTTGTTCCTTATCCATCGACTCATCAATCATTCCTGATATCTTCACATATCCTCCAAGAGGAATCCATCCAATACCGTATTCGGTATCACCCTTTTTGTATTTAAAAAGAGAAAATCCAGGATTAAAAAACATATAGAATTTCTCTACACGAGCCCCGAAAAGTTTTGCGAAAGCGAAGTGCCCTAATTCGTGTAATACCACTAAAATAGACAAACTCAGAAGGAACTGAGATACTCTAACTAATATTTCCATTAAATTTTAATTATCTTATTTTTAGACTCAATGCAATATTGAGTATTATACTCGATTAAAAATCACGACAATGTAAGAATTTTATAACAAAGAGGCTGCCAATTGTCTCACTTCAGCGTCACTAGCAACATAATCATCATAAACAGGATTCGTTATAAAACTTGCTTTCTGCATACAAGTTTCGATTATATCGCTCATTTGTAAAAAACCAACTTGGTCTTTCAAAAATGCCTCTACCATAATTTCATTTGCCGCATTAATGATACAAGGCATATTTCCACCTTTATTCATTGCTTCATAAGCAAGAGCTAGATTTCTGAAATTCTTCGTATCAGCTGGCTCAAAAGTAAGATTTGGATAGTCAAGAAAATTAAACCTTTCAAAGCTTGTTTTCAGACGCTTAGGATAGGTTAATGCGAACTGAATAGGCAGTTTCATATCTGGCAAACCCATTTGTGCTTTCATCGAAGAATCTTCGAATTGAACCAATGAATGAACTATAGATTGAGGATGAACAATCACATCAACCTGCTCCGGCTTAAGATCGAATAACCACTTGGCTTCGATTACCTCAAATCCTTTATTCATCATACTGGCAGAGTCGATAGTGATCTTTGCTCCCATTTCCCAGTTTGGGTGTTTTAAGGCTTGTTTAGAAGTAACAGTTTCGAGGAACTTTCTATCTCTCCCTCTAAAAGGTCCACCTGATGCTGTCAAGTAGATTTTCTCAACAGGGTTTTCAAATTCACCAATTAAACACTGAAATATTGCAGAATGCTCCGAATCAACCGGGTAAATACTAACTCCATTTTCAAGTGCCAGCTTTTGAATAATTTCACCAGCTACAACAAGTGTTTCTTTATTAGCAAGTGCAACATTCTTTTTAGCTTCAATAGCTTTAATAGTTGGTAGTAATCCAGAATAACCTACCATAGCTGTAACGACTACATCGATGGATGACATACCAACAACCTGTGCTATAGCATCACTACCAGCATAAACTTTAATATCCTCATCCTTTAAGGCTTCTGATAGCTGTTGATATTTATCCTCACGTGCAATTACAACCACATCAGGTTGATATTTTTTTGCTTGGGCAACCAACAAGTCCACATTACTATTTGCTGTTAAAACATCAACAACAAACAAATCTGGGTTTGCATCAACTACCTCTAATGTTTGCGTTCCAATAGAACCCGTAGACCCTAAGATTGCAATATGTTTACTCATTTAGTCCCTTGCTTTTTGATTTTGCTTATCCTATCAATTGATTTCAGACAGGATTTAAAATTTAATATAATTTTCAGGGTTTAAGGCTTTACCGTTATGCCACAATTCAAAATGTAAATGAGGACCAGAAGTCAGCTCACCTGAATTCCCTAGAATTGCAATAGCTTCGCCAGCTTTCACAAACTCTCCCGGTTTTTTCAATAATTCCTGATTGTGCTTATAAATTGACACAAGATCTTTCCCATGTTGAATCTGTACAACATAGCCAGTATTCAATGTCCACTCAGCAAAAATAACTGTACCATCTAAAACGGCAGATATTCTTTCATTCTTGGGCCCTACGACATCAACACCATAATGACCTGATAGTCCATCGTATGAATTTGAAATCATCCCTTTCATAGGCGTAAAGAAATGAATACTAGAAACACCTCTTGCTTTATTTTCTCCTGAAATGGTCAAATTAAATTTTTCTTCAGCTTCATGGTCTTTTCTGAAAATAGAATCATTCTCAGATTGAGTAAACTGTAAACCCTTGTATTTAGGATCGACTATAGAATCGGCTTTACTTTGAACGGTATTCTCAAAATCATTACCTGAGACAACATTTTTTATTCCTTGAAAAAATCGATCACGTTTCTCTAACTCAGTAGTTAAAGAATCAACTGATTTCATATTTTGCTCAATACTGCGACGCATTTTACCATCTGGGTAACCCGGAATATACTCTCGTAATGGTGTAAAAGCAATTAGAACAGTAATAAGAGCAATCAAAACAATTAAAGAAGTACCTGCCACAGTAAAAACATTCAATCTAGAAAGACGAAAAGATAAAGCCTCTTCGAAGGTGCTCTCGTTTGAAACCGTTAAACGATACTTATTTCGGAGTTTCTTTATGATCGCTTTTTTCTCTTTTTCTTCAGCCATACTTACATTAATTTGATTGACTATTACATCAACATACTCTGTCAAAACTTGAAAGGCAAAGTTATAAGAATTAAGCAAATTATAAGTGAAGCTATTCCAAATTAAAAACAGAAGTCTAAATAGATGTTTCTAAGCATTTTTAAGAATATCATAAGATGTAGGTATTGTAAGGTAATATGAAAGCAGATATGTTTGCACTGTCGAAAGATTTAAAATTTATAATGTTTGATGGAATTCTTTAGAAAGATAAAAATTGCTGTGCTGATAGCGCTACTTCCTGCAATGCTTGCATTGACTGGAAATGCTATCTTCAACCTGCATATCCACAAACAAACGAATGATAGTTCTTTTGTTCATGCTCATCCTATGCAGGATAGCGGAACTCAAAAAGGTACTTCTCATTCACACTCATGTAACGACTGCGTTTCAATTCATCACTTAACCAGTTTAATATTTGTTGCCATTACTGCTCTTATCCTGAGCTTGGTATTCGAGAAACAACTTAAACGCGTTCAGTTCGAATCTTTACAAGTTAAATTTGGCTACACGGCCAGTCTTCTAAATAATAGGCCTCCTCCATTCTTGGCCTAATTAGCTTGTCTTTCAGATAACTCTTTTGGATTACGATTCTCTATACATGTCTATAATCTTTTAATATTAGACTGGAATATAAAATGCATGTGATAGAAATACGATTTTCTATAAAGATTAGCTGAATTCCAAGCCAAAATCCATTACCAATTTCGTTTTACCGACCAATTTACCAGGTCATACAGCTACAGGCTTTGTAAAATATACAGCTCATACTTGAACTGTATATCCATATAAACACGCTTGAGCTTGTGTCATATTAACTCAAACAAAAAACTACATAATGAAGATTATCGCTAAATTATGCTTTAGCCTAGTTCTAATAGCATCTATTTCTCTAGTATTACTTGCAAAGAATAACACCACAAGTATAAAAGGGAAAGTTATTAATATTGCTAGCAACGAACCCATATCCTTTGCCAGTGTAGCCCTAGAGGGAACATCAATTGGCGCAGTTACCAATTTCGAAGGAGAATTTGAAATCGACAATGTTCCTGTTGGGCACTATCATATCATTGCAAGTTGTGTTGGTTTTCGCGCTGAAAAGAAACACTACGATGTCAAACTTGGTCAGCCTAACAACCTTACTTTTAAAATAAACGAAGACTTTATTGGTCTCGATCAGGTTGTAGTTACAGCTGATAGAAATCAGATTTCAAGAAAAGATGCACCTGTTGTTGTTAACTCTATTGGAGCAAAACTTCTTAATAGTACTGCAGCTTCAACCATGGCAGACGGTCTAATGTTTTCACCTGGACTGCGTGTTGAGAATGATTGTAACAATTGTGGATTCTCACAAGTTCGTATGAACGGTTTAGAAGGTCCTTACACACAAATACTAATCAACTCACGCCCAATATTCAGTGGCTTAGCAGGCGTTTATGGCTTAGAGCATATTCCTCCAAGTATGATTCAGCGTATCGAGGTTGTTCGTGGTGGTGGTTCTGCTCTTTTCGGAGGAAATGCCATTGCAGGGACTATTAATGTGATCACAAAAGATCCTGTAAGCAACTCGTTTAAAGTTGGTGTTAAATATGGTAATGTCGGAACTGGGGTTAGTGATAGCGGCAATCCTGCTGGCGATATTTTAGTTGATTTCAATGCATCAATTATTTCTGATGATAACAAATCAGGCATCTTCCTTTTCGGAATGAAACGTAATAAAGAAGCATGGGATGCTAATAAAGATGGTTTCTCTGATATCGTAGAATTAAAAAACATAAGTGCTGGCTTCAATGCCTTTCATCGCTTGAGTGGTTTATCTAAACTAAGCCTTGAATATCATGTTGTCGATGAATTCCGTAGAGGTGGTGACCAACTAAATTTGCCAGCCCACATGTCTTTAATTGCCGAGCAAGTTAAACACAATATTAACTCAGGAAGTATCACCTTAGATCAGTTTTTCTCTAAAGATAGAATCAGTAAACTTTCTGTTTATGCTTCGGCACAGCATATTGATAGAGAATCGTATTATGGTGCTGCAACATTAAAAGATAGTCTAGGCATCGATCTTCCAAAGCCAATTTTCGACATCGGTGCATACGGAGCCACTGAAGATTTAGCTGTATCTGCAGGTGTTCAATTCTTTAGTCATTCGGAAAATTTACTTTTCGCGCCTGCCGATATCACCTTAGGTTTCGAAAATGTGTACAATAAACTTAAGGATAAAAAACTGGCATATAATGATTACAAAAAAGACATTATTGTACCAACAACCATCATCGCCAACCAAAGTTCAAATACAATTGGCGCTTACGCTCAAAGTAAATGGGATTTAGGTTTTGCCAGTTTCCTTCTTGGTGCCAGAATGGACTCTTATAGAATTAAAAACTCTGTTGATAATTCTGATTTCAACAATACGGTTATCAGTCCACGTGCCAATATGCTATTTAAATTGGATGATGCCATGCAATTGCGATTAAGTTACGCAAGAGGATTTCGTGCTCCACAATTATTCGATGAAGATTTACATATCGAAGCATCAGCTGCACGTCGTGTGATTCATAAGCTATCTGAAAATCTTAAAGAAGAATCCTCAAACTCTTACACGGTATCTTACGATGTAGACAAGAGTTTTGGGAAGATACAGACCTATTTCTTAGCTGAAGGTTTCTATACAGATTTGAATAATTCATTTGTGAACGAATACAGCATCAACGACGAGAATGGTTATTTGGTTGCCTTTCGTAAAAACTCAAAAGGAGCCATTGTAAAAGGGATAAACCTAGAATTTAAGATAGCACCGTCGTATAAGCTCGATTTTCAGATGGGTATGACATTACAGTCGAGTGAATACAAAGAAAAAATTGAACAGGGTGACTTGACAGAAATCAAAACAGACAAGATGTTGAAAACACCTAACCATTACGGTTATTTTGTAATGAACTGGAAACCTCTTCACGAATTTACAACCACTCTATCTGGTAACTATTCTGGATCGATGGATTTGATTCATTTTGGAGTTGAAAAAGATGCCAATGGTGTCCCAGCAGGCGATCAACTTGTAAAAAGCGGTGAGTTTATGGATCTAGGTATCAACTTTGCTTATCATTTCGATTTGGGTGGTGATGTGAAATTGGAATTCGACCTTGGTATGAAGAATATCTTCAACTCTTTTCAAGATGATTTTGACAAGGGTGCATATCGTGATGCCAGCTGGGTTTATGGACCATTAAACCCTCGCACAATTTATTTTGGGATAAAACTAGGTAACTTACTATAAGGAGTTCAATCAAAAATGTAAGTGATTCTATCGGTTAGAGTCGACGGAGCAAGGACCTTAAGGTTTTGCTCCGTTTTCTTTTTTAAATTGCAAGCATTACAAATCAATCTATAATTTACGATGCTCAAAAAATCTATATTACTTCTAAGTATTCTATATCTAACATCATGTGCTGAACTGCAAACTATAGTTAACGAATATGCAATAGAGCAAAACAAACCTCTGACTTCATTTGATGTATCGCAAGGTTTAAAAGAGGCATTGCTAATTGGTAGCAAGCAGGCATCAAACATACTTTCTATTGAAGATGGATTCTACAAAGACGAGTTGGTTAAAATTTTACTCCCACCTGAAGCGCAAACAATAAGTAGGAATATCCAAAAGATTCCTGGAGGAAAAGATATGGTTGATAAAGTTGTGCTCCGACTAAACCGAGCAGCAGAGGATGCTGTAGTTGAAGCCGCTCCAATATTTGCATCAGCAATAACTGAAATGACTATACAGGATGCTTTCGGTATTTTAAAGGGTGATAAAAATGCAGCGACACAATACCTTAAAGCTAAGAGCTATTCAAAACTTAAGGATTTATTTCTACCTAAAGTCAGAAGCTCTCTCGATAAGAAATTGATAGCAGATATTTCTACCAATGAATCATGGAATTTACTGACAAGATCCTATAATCAAGTAGCTAGTAGTTTTGTTGGAAAACTAGCAGAACTAGAAACTGTAAATTCTCAGCTTGATGAATATGTTACCAACAAAGCCCTAGACGCTCTTTTTATAAAAGTAGCTGAAGAAGAATTGAATATCAGAAAAGATCCAATGAAGCGTGTTAGTTCTATTCTTAAGAAAGTTTTTAGCCAACAGGATTAATAAAATAAAAGGCAGATCTCCAACAAATTACTAGTATGAACAGTTTTAGTAGTGCTCCTAAGTCGCTTAATCAAAAGATTGAGCGGCTTTTTTGCAATTTTAAGCATGCTTGTGCGTTAAAACAGTAAAAACCATTAAATTTGGTCCAATCATAACCGATAAACGTATTTTTAAATGAGCACAGATTTGAAGACAGAGAAGAAAGATCAGATTTATAAAATCGTATTAATCTCATTGGGAGTTATCCTACTTACCGTATCCATCCTTTTCCTAAAGACATATAGAGAAAACCGACAATATATTGCCGAGATTAAAATTGAGAAAGCAGATCTGGAAACTGAACTGAGAGGATTATCTCAAGATTACGATTCGCTACAAACAAGCAACGACACTTTAAACGAACTACTTGTTACCGAGAAAGATAAAATCGACGAATTATTAGAGAGAATGAGAGTTTTCAGAAATAATTCATATTTCGAAATCAACAAATACAAAAAGGAAGTTGGAACACTTAAGGGGGTTTTACGTTCTTATGTGATTCAAATCGATTCTTTAAACAGTAAGAATAAAGAACTAAATGCTGAAAACATCCGCGTTAAGAAACAAATCTCTTGGGTGAAAGAACGTAATGAGAAATTGGAGAGCACAACTAAAAATATGAAGGAGCTTATCTCTAAAGCTTCAGCCTTAGATGCTACAGAGATTAATTGTTCGCCAATAAACAAAAAGGGTAGAGTCGTTAAGAAATTATCAAAAACAGTTAAACTAAAAACTAGTTTTAAACTTAGAAAAAACATAACTATTACCGCTGGACTAAAAACAATCTATGTTAGAATCGCTCGTCCTGATGAAGTTATTTTAAGTAATCCTGAAGATTTATTATTCGAGTACGAGAATACACAAATAGCATTTTCAGCTAAACGTGATATTGAATATGAAGGTAATGAACTTGAAGTTTCAATTTTCTGGGATAATGATGGTAGTCTAATTAAAGGTGAATATACTTTAGATCTTTTTTCAGAAGGTATTCATATTGGAAACTCAAGCTTCATTTTGAAATAACAAATCGAAGCTAAAAGAACAAAAATGTCCTATCTCTTAAATCATTGAGGTAGGACATCCTTATATCTGCTAATTACAATAGGTTAGTATAAAAGCAGAAGAAGTAATTTAATCATCCAAAGTGCTAAATTGGCCGTAACCACGCCATTCCTAATCCACCCAAAGTTCTTTAATTAAAAAATCCACCGTTAAGGAGGATTAGTTAATCTATTTTAATCGTATAATTTATTGTAATTCCATTTTATTTAAAGAGAGTACGTGAGCCGAAAGCACGAAATCCAATTAGCATCGAGACACATCCACTTTCGGTATCCTCAGGATTTTGATTCTGATCAACAATAACTCTAACTATAAACTCATCAGTACTCTCTACTGAAAAATCCCATGAATTTGTAAATTCTTCATCTTTATTATCATACAAGACGTTATACTCTACATCTAAAAGTTGGAATCTTATTTTCCCAAGCTGGTTTTCTCCTGCAACCAAAACTCGATATTCCTGGTCAGCGTAAAACGTTAACTGTAACTCTGCAGTTTCCCCTTCAGTAAGTACAGTATTATTAAGCTGTCCATTAAAAGTATATGGGCTCAATAATGGGATACAATCTTTCTTTGTAAACTCATTACACTGAGAAAAGGCAAAACTTGAAATACAAGATAATGCTATAATTAAAGTGATATATCTGTAAATTTTACTCATCCTAACGATTATTATTTGTCAACAAGACTCATTAAACAACTCTACATTTCTGTAATTCGTGTACGAATTCTATCATTAATAGTCTTCACATCTTTCAATATAGTAGGAGGCACATTAAGCTTAACCTTATTCCCAATTACTGCTTTCCCTTTTTTAGAGATCAATTTGGCTTTACCAGATTTTTCTTGACCAATTTCTTTGAATTTTTCATCCAGTATCCTCAAATCAGGTAAGAAATCTTGAACTCTTCTCTCATTGGAGAACTGCTCCATAAGAGCCAATAAATTCTTCACTGAATAACGTTGCTCAACAATCAATTTCACCATATCATCTTGAGGAGCTTCAGGATCTAAAATATTAGTTGCCAAATAAAGAGTCTCAATCCATCCACCAAAAATAATTAAAGCAGCAGTACTTCCTCTTTGGTTTTCTTTTAAGTAACTATCCGAATCTGTAAACGTTTCAGTAATAATTCTCAACAAAGAGTCTTGATTCTGAAGATTCTTCTCAAGGCGTTTAGCAATTACTCGTTCTCCTTCTTCAGGTATACCTAAATCACGCGTGAACTTTTTAACTACCACTAAAAATTTAGCAGCATCTTGATATTGCTCGTAGATACGAATATAACTTAAGTCAGCACCATAAACACCCATATTCAAAGCCTTATCGGCTTGAGTTAGGTAGTTTTCAGAATTTGAACTAGGATTCAATAAATTTGGGTGATAAGGCAGATCCATTTTCTGAATAATACCTGTTACCTCAACAGGTGAGGGCACATTATAGAAAATATTCTTAACCTTCTTAAAGCTTTGAGTAGAACCAAGAATCTCCTGTTTCATATCAGAAGAACTAGTTTTCGTTTTATTTTGACAGGCAAGCGATACTACTGAAATGCCTAACAAAATTAAAAAATAAGATAAACGAATGCTAAATTTGAGCATAGTAGAGTAATTAATTGGCTTTTGATAATTTCAATTCAATAAAACTAACCCATTTATCTCAATTTTTCAATTCCTTATCTATATTTTTTAGTTATTCGTAAAAGAATAGCGTGATAAACCTAGTAGTCTATACGCCTTCATACCTAATTTGAGATGAAAATATGTCGCAGCTCAACACCTCGTCAACAAGCTCTATATCTACTAGTTATGATTTTTCTATTATGCACTCTATTATGCATATAGACTTAGTACACTTCATAATTTTACTAGCTATTTTTTCAACTGTAACATGTAAGTTTATTCTAGTCGTGAGCAGGAATATTTTTATATCATCTCCGTCATATTCACATTTAATAAGTAAAGTATGAATAATGACATTCCTCTTAAATTTCTACAGCCCTGATTTTCTTTTAAAACTGTCCATCAATAGTATTTTTTCATTCATCATTGAGAATGAAAACTTCGAGTACAAATAATTCAAAATCACATTATCGTTTTTGTTCGTAATTATCTTAAAAAAACTTTCGCTTTTTTACTTTTGATTACTAAGCTTTTAGTATATTTCTACTGCAATCGATTTTAATTAGAGTCTAGAATTTTTATCTTTGTTTTTATGCTAGAAATATCAAGATATATAAAGGATTTATTATTCATTCACGACTGTGTGATTCTCCCTGGCTTAGGTGGCTTTGTTGCCAACTATAGCCCTGCTGAAGAAAACCCACTGACCAATGAAATGCTTCCTCCATCAAAGGCTGTTAGTTTCAATCGAAATCTAAAACAGAACGATGGCTTGCTTATTAATTGTTTAGCTGAAGCTGAAAAGATTACCTATCCTGAAGCTGAAAGAGCAATTGAGCTTTATATTGAAGATATCACAGTTTGTTTACGTAGAAGAGAAAGAGTCGTTTTTGATGAACTTGGTGATTTGTTTTACAACAAGCGTCATAAATTACAATTTGAACCTGCTAAAAACATTAATTTTCTTGCTGATCTTTTTGGAATGGAAAGCTTTGAGCTTCCTGATCTAATCATTGAAGAAAATCCTCATATTAGATCATTAATTATTAAAGAGAATTTTTGGAATCGTTTTAGTCTTAAGCGTAAAGTCTATGCTGCAGTCACTATTCCTTTCTTTTTAGGATTAGCTCTAATTCCTGTTAACCTTAACAACAATCAACATCAGTCTAAAGCTTCATTCAGTATAATGGAGAGTACGCCAGATGTTCAGAAAACAAAATCGATTAAGCTTAATAGTAAAATTTCTCCTGCCAACGAATTGGTAAGTTTTGAGCCTAGAATTATCTACGCTAAACCTAAGGCAGAGATTAAAAACAAAGCAGTAAAAGGAAAGTATTACCTAATAGCTGGAAGTTTTGCGAACATCGAAAATGCTAAAATTCTAAAAACCGTAATTGAGGCCAATTCATATCCTGCTAAGATTATTAAAAACAAAAATCTGTTTGCAGTTGCTTTAAGCAAGTTCAATTCAAAAAAAGAAGCTGATCGATTCCGTCGAAAAGTATTACAAAAGAATCCAAATGCATCTTGTTGGGTTTTACAAAAATAACAATCATCTCGATTAAAATATATCAAGGAGTTTCCACAAATGGAGGCTCCTTTTTCATTCTCATCAAAGACTATAATAAATATTTCTTTAATAGAAGCTCCTAGAATATCAGAAGCGAACATAGATGATGCAATAATTATTATCTTTGTCGAAATTTGAATTATCATCCCTGACATTCAGGAATTAAAATACTTAAGGATAAAATCATGAGCGATAATAAAGTCAGAGTTCGATTTGCCCCTAGTCCAACGGGACCTTTACATATGGGAGGTGTTAGAACAGCCCTTTTCAACTATTTATTTGCCCGCAAACACGGAGGTAAATTTCTATTGCGTATAGAAGACACAGACCAAACTCGCTATGTGCCAGGTGCTGAAGATTATATTGCCGAAGCTCTTAAATGGTGTGGCATTACAATTGATGAAGGTGCAACTGTAGGTGGAGAATATGGACCTTACCGTCAGTCTGAGAGAAAGCCAATGTATCGTGAATACGCTGAAAAGTTAATTGCCTCTGGTGATGCTTATTATGCCTTCGATACAGCTGAAGAATTAGACGCTATTCGTAACGAATATGAAGCGGAAAAGAAAACCTTCACATACAACCCTGATACTCGTGGAAACTTGAATAACTCTTTAGCTTTAAGCGCTGATGAAGTTCAAGCTAAAATCGAAGCTGGTACGCCTTACGTTGTTCGTTTTAAGATGCCAGTTAACGAAGAATTACATCTTGATGACGAAATTAGAAAGCATGTTGTGTTCAACAGTTCTGCACTTGACGACAAGGTTCTTTTCAAATCGGATGGTATGCCTACTTACCACTTGGCTAATGTGGTCGATGATTATTTGATGAAGATATCTCACGTGATTCGTGGTGAAGAATGGTTACCATCTATGCCTCTTCACGTTTTATTATACAAGAAATTAGGATGGGAAGCTGAAATGCCAAAATTTGCACACCTTCCTCTAATTCTTAAGCCTGTAGGAAAAGGTAAACTTAGCAAGCGTGATGGTGATAAATTAGGGTTCCCTGTATTCCCATTGCTTTGGACAGATCCAAAAACTCAAGATATTTCTTCTGGCTACCGTGAAGAAGGTTATTTCCCAGAAGCATTCGTAAACATGCTTGCCTTTTTAGGTTGGAATCCTGGTACAGAGCAAGAGATTTTCTCTATGGAAGAATTATCTCAAGCATTCTCTTTAGAAAGAGTTGGTAAATCAGGTGCTAAATTCGATCCTGAAAAAACTAAGTGGTTCAATCGTCAATACTTAATGACTAAGTCTGACGAAGAAATTGGTCAACTATTCAGCAAAGAGGTTCTTGCTGAAAAAGGCATTGAAGCTGATTCGAATAAAGTAAGCCGAATTTGTGGGATGGTGAAAGACCGTGTAGACTTTATTGCAGAACTTTGGGATCAAGTCAACTTCTTTTTCGAAGCTCCTTTAGAGTTCGATGCCAAGACTGCTAAAAAAGCATGGAAAGCTGATACTTCGGAACTAATGCTAGAATTAAAGACAATCCTAGCTGACATCTCAGATTTCACTTCAGCTAATACCGAAACAATCGTTAAAGAGTGGATTACAGCTAAAGAAATTGGATTTGGTAAGGTAATGAGCCCATTCCGTTTGGCTATTGTAGGCGCTGGGAAAGGCCCACACATGTTTGACATTATAGAGCTAGTAGGTAAAGAAGATACATTATCTCGTATCGATTTTGCTTGCCAAACACTATAAGCTGAAATAACTGTATACAAAAATAGCCTTGGAATTTTCCAAGGCTATTTTTATATCTAATAATGAGATATTCTCTTTCTATTTTTTAGATGATTCTTCAACAAAATACTTCTTGTGAAATAGAAGTATCAGTGTTACACCAATCGTAATGTATGAATCTGCCACATTAAAAACTGGACGGAAGAATACGAAATGATCTCCTCCCCATACAGGGAACCAAGATGGGAAATTACCATCAACTAAAGGAAAGTAAAGCATATCTACAACCTTACCATGTAGAAATGAAGAATAACCTCCTGCCTCAGGCAAAAAGCTTGCTACTTGATAATAACTATCGTTAAAAATTATACCGTAAAAAGCTGAATCGATAATATTACCCATTGCTCCTGCAAAGATTAATCCTATTGAAAGAATCAAACCTTTAGGTGCTTTCTTCTTGCAAATATCATTCAAATACCATCCTATTCCACAAATAGCAACGATTCTAAATAGGCTTAGTAAAATTTTTCCCCACTTGCCTTCCAACTCCATACCAAATGCCATTCCATTATTCTCGATAAAGTGAATAATAAACCAATCACCAAATACTGAGAATTCTTCTCCTAGCATCATGTGGGTTTTAATCCATATTTTAAAAACTTGATCGAG
>TARA_R110001583_G_scaffold101774_1_pt1 | contig 48052 bp, 44 predicted proteins | sample TARA_R110001583 | Tara Oceans TARA_R110001583 (sample SAMEA4398432) | marine metagenome | biome: Polar Biome; feature: [MES] marine water layer (ENVO:01000295) within the mesopelagic zone...; material: water (ENVO:00002006), including particulate matter (ENVO:01000060) such... | reverse complement strand
TTACATTTATTTTTATGGTGACAAGATTGTTGAGAATATTGAAATTAATTTTGCTTAACGTTTGCAAAAAATAATTCGTTTATGGTATCTTTGCAATATATAAGTATAAGGATATGTTTGATTTTGACCAATATTTAGGATTTTTAGCTTTCTTGACCATTTTAACCATAGGTTTTTGGTTAATGATGTTTTTGTTATTATTCGTTGTTCCTTACTGGTTAGGAGGAAACATAATTGAATTGTTAAAAGAAAGACGCGACAAAAAGAAAGCCGCAAGAGAAGCATAAATAAAAAAAAGAAGCCAATTGGCTTCTTTTTTTATGTCCTGTAATTCCTTAAAGTTAACCTTCAATTTCATCTCCACCTTCGTCTCCGCCATTACCACGAGAGCCTTTGTTTTTTTCTTTTGGCTGGTTGAATCTATATACAAAACCTAAAGTTACTTGTCTTCTTCTCCATTGAAATTCACTTTCAGAAGTAAAAAACTCTGTTTCGGTATATGATTTTCTTTTTCTAGAATTAAGTAAGTCGCTTACATTCATAGAAATCGTACCATTGTCTTTTAAGATGTCTTTACTAAAAGCTAGGTTCAATGAAAAAATCCCATCGCTTTCAGTTTGCGCATTTTGTGAAGGCCCTCGGTAGAAGGCATTTGTTTGCCAATCTATTTTTGCTGGTAAAGAGACTTTTGAACTAAATCGTGCAAACCAACTAGTATTGGTAGTGCCGTAATCAACTCCATTAAAGTCACCTTCCGTGGAAAATTGGAAAAAGTTAACGCTAGAATTTAAACGTAACCATTTAGCCGCGCTATACATCATTCCTGCCTCTATACCAATTCTATTGTTCGTTGATAGATTAATAGGAATAGTTCTTATAATCTCAATCCCATCCGTAGTGGTTTGCCCTGTTTCTTCTTGCACGCGCTCAAAAGAATCAGTTTCTCTTTGGTAATAGATAGATGATGTTAAAGTAATCTTATCCCATCTTTTTAAATATCCTAAATCGAAAGCATTTGAAAACGCAGGATTTAAATCTGGATTACCTTGAAAAATGTTCGTTCTACTTGACCTTGATGGAAATGGATTTATAAACCAGCCTCTAGGTCTATTAATTCTTCTATTATAACCTAACGATATATTTTCATTTTCAGCTATCTCTAAAATTAAATTAACGGTAGGGAAAAGACCTAAGTAATTTTTGTCAAAATTCACATCCACATCAACCCCTAATTGTTCTTCTAATTGACTAGTGTCATATAGAGATGCTAACTCTCCTTTTAATTTTGTGTTCTCTAATCTTAATCCAAGTAAAAAAGAAAACTTACCAAATTTATTGCCGTATTGTGTATACAACGCGTTTACGTTTTCAGTGTAAGTGAATAAATTAGTTAGGTCTTCATTTATATCGTATTGACCGCTAGTTTGATTTAGAGAGTCTAAACGATAATCTGTTGCATTTTCTTCAAATGTTCCTCGGTAACCAACCTCGAACTGTGCATCGCCAATAGGTAATACATAATCAGCCTGAACCAAGTACTCATTGTCTGATTCAGTCTCAAATACATTTTCTAAAACAATTAAATTTTGATTTGGTACAGTGTTACTTTCTTGTATGATAGAAAATTTATCTTCTTCACCTTTTGAATATTGAAGGTCAACGGTTAATTTTTGTCCATCATCATCTAAATCGTTTACATAGTTTAATGAAAACTGATAATTTACGTCATCTTCGTTTTCATCCTCGGTTCTAAATGTTTCGCTATTCAGTGAATTACTGATAAATCTTTGATTGGTATTTTCTGTTTCATCTTCACTATCAGAAGATCTATAAAAAACAGAACCTGTAACAGAAGATGATTCTGTTAAGAAATATTCTAATCCTAAATTAGTATTGAATCCTTTTCGTAACCTATTATATTCTCGATCCTCAATTATTCTATCAAAACTTCCTGATGAATACGTGTTATCATAAAAGGCATTACCCGGCGCATCTCTATAATTATAACCAGTAGTGTTAAAAAGATTGAATTTATCTGTTCTTAAGTTAGCATTGACAGAAATTCCACTATTAATTGGATACCCGATTGTAGTATTTACAGATCCGTTAAAACCAAGAGTTTTTTCTTTTCTAAGTATAATATTTAATATACCTGCAGAACCCTCAGCATCATAGCGTGCAGATGGACTAGTAATTACCTCAACTTTTTCAATAGCATCGGCTGGTAACTGCGTGAGTGCATCAGTAGAGCCAAACCCAGCCAAGGCAGATGGCTTACCATTTATCAATATTCTCACATTTGCGTTTCCTCGTAAACTTATGGCCCCTTCAACGTCAACATCTACAGATGGTACGTTATTTAAGGCATCGGTTATAGTAGCGCCACTAGTGGTTAAATCCTTACCAATATTATATATTTTCTTGTCTAAGCGAATCTCTACCGTAGTTTTCTCTCCAACTACCTCAACAGCGTCTAACTGAGCTACATCTAGCGATAGTTTTACTACACCTAAATCGGTACTTTCAGAAAGTAGTTGATTTGCTTTTTTGTATGTTTTATAAGAAATGTACTCAATACTTACATTGTAGTTACCTGGTTTGGTTTCTACACTAAATTTACCATCAATATCAGTAATACCTCCTGTGATAATTTCAGGATTTCTTACACTTTGTAATACTAAAGTTGCATATTCTAATGGTTCATTGGTTTCTTGATCTAAAACCTGCCCTGTGATAACAATTGGGCTACTTTCCCGGTTTCCCCCCGGTCTTTGACTATTTATATAATTAAAAGATAGTACTAGTAGGAGTAAAGGGAAAAGTTTTTTCATTAAGTTAGTTTTTAGATTTCTTTCGTTTGTCTTTTTTCTTCTTTTTATTCTTCTTTAGCGTTTTTGATACCCCATCTTTTTGTAGGGCTACAAATGCTTCATACTTTTCTAATGGCAAACCAGCTTTTAATTCTTCATCTTGCCTTTTAGTAATATTTTCAAAAACCTCGCTCATTTTTTCTGGAGGTAGTTTTAATATTCTTGCTTCTATACGCTCTTGCACATACTTTTTTAGAACTGAACTTAAAACAGCTTGCTCGAAATCATTTAAGGCAAGTGCTTCAGTAATCTTAGGCATTTCCCCATCAACTAATTGCTCAGCCGTTTTTGGTTCTGGTTCTTTTTGTGTTTCTTGAGCTTGAGGTATAGAACTTCTTTGTCTACCATAACCATTGTTTCCACGTCCACCATAGCCATAACCGCCACTGCCATAACCGTACTGTGCGTAAATTTCAGAACTTCCAAAAAGAATGGACAGTAGTATAAAAAATTTGATACCACTGAATTTTATTGCTTTTTTCATATGCTTGGATTATAAAATTATAGTTTGGTTTAATTACGAATGGTTAATTCTTTGTTAATACATTACACTAGAGATTAAACCAATTTAATAGTTTCTCTATGTTAGATGTTGGTCTACCTATTACAGCTCTGTTGCCATTAATGACAATAGGTCTTTCAATTAACTTTGGGTAAGCAATCATTGCCTCGATTAATTCTTTATCTGATAAAGCCACGTTTTTAAATTTCTCTTTCCATATAGTTTCAGATTTACGAATAAGATTAATTGGCTTTATATCTAAACAACTAATAATATTTCTAAGCTCTTCTTTAGTCGGTACATCTTCTAAGTAATTTATTACTTCAAATTTCTTGCCAGAATTTTCTAAAATAGAAAGACCTTCTCTAGATTTTCTACATCGTGAATTATGATATATTTTAATCATTGTGATAATTTTGATAAATAGTCTTTTCCAAATCTCAATTTTGAAAATAGGAAAAGCTAAAGTTATTCTTCCTCTTTTTGTCCCATCATCATTAGAAATGCTTTAAGAAACCGATCAATATCTCCGTCCATAGCATTGTCGACATTTCCTGTCTCTTCTCCCGTTCTAACATCTTTAACTAGCTTGTAAGGATGCATAACATAGTTTCTGATTTGAGAACCCCATTCTATCTTCATTTTAGAAGATTCAATTTCTTGTCGTGCCTCCATTTTCTTGCGTAGCTCAATTTCGTACAATTGAGATTTCAACATTTTCATTGCCGTAGCCCTATTGTCATGTTGACTTCTACTGTCTGAGCAAGAAATTTGAATTCCGGTTGGGTGGTGTGTTAATTGAACCTTTGTTTCTACCTTGTTTACATTTTGTCCACCAGCACCACTTGATCTAGCAGTTGTAATAGTAATATCTGCAGGGTTGATATCAACCTCAATACTATCATCTACCAAAGGATATACATAAACAGAAACAAATGAAGTATGTCTTTTGGCATTGCTGTCAAACGGTGAAATACGTACCAATCTATGTACGCCATTCTCTCCTTTTAACCAACCAAATGCAAATTCACCATCAATTTCCAGAGTTACCGTTTTAATACCGGCTACATCTCCTTCTTGGTAGTTGAGTTCTTTAATTTTATAGCCATTCTTTTCTGCCCACATCATATACATGCGCATAAGCATTGCAGCCCAATCACAGCTTTCGGTACCTCCTGCACCTGCCGTAATTTGCAGTACGGCTGGTAGTTCGTCACCTTCTTCAGAAAGCATATTCTTAAATTCCATTTTTTCAAGGGTATTTAATGCTTTCTCGTATTGTAGTTCAACTTCCTCTTCTGAAACTTCTCCTTCTTGTTGAAATTCTATTAATACTTCTAATTCTGATACAAGTATTTGTGCCGCATTGTAATCATCTACCCATTGCTTTTTAGATTGGATAAATTTCATATGCGCCTGTGCTTCCTGCGGATTGTTCCAAAAATCAGGCGCCAAGGTTTTTTCTTGCTCGTTTTCTATTTCTATTAATTTCGCATCGATGTCAAAGATACCTCCTCAACGCACCAAGGCGATCTATAAGACCTTTGTAATGGTCTGTACTTATGTTCATATAATTTTATTTTGGGTAAAAATAAGACTCTTTTGAGTAATGAAGTAAGATAATTTGGGAATAACTATTGTTGACTTTGAACAGTTACTGCATGTGTAGTTTTATTTAGCCCTTGAGAATAAATAATTCCTTTTAATGGAGAACAATCATTATAATCTTTTCCGTGGCAAACCTTTATATGGTTAGTGTTTGCTAATAGATCATTTGTAGGGTCAAAACCTATCCATCCAATTTCTGGAACATAAGCTTCTGCCCATGCATGCATTTGAGAATCACCGAACAGACCACTTCCTTGGTTAAGATAGCCAGAAACATATCTTGTAGGAATTCCATTTACCCTAGCTAATGCACAGAATAGATGAGTAAAATCTTGACAGACTCCTTGTTTATTTACGATAACAACGTTCAACAGTGTGCCAACTTCAGTTACACCAGATTTGAAATGAATAAATTTATATGTCCAACTATTTAAATCTTGTAAATTTTTGAAGATAGAAACTGAGTTGTTAAACAAAAATAATTCTTCTTGAGCCTGATTTAACTTAGTAAATGACGTAAATTTTAAAAACCTTTCATGAATAATTTTAAAATCTAATTCGTCTATTCTTTTGTATCCTATAGTATTATCGATATCTAAATCAAAATTATAAGGATTAACTTCTTCTTTTTTAAGTTTGAATTTAGCCTCAAAAGAAATATGTTTAAATTTTTTCTTAGGACTTATTCGAATAGTTTTAAATCCATAACCATTTATAGAAATCTCTTTATTAGCGAAAAGGGAATTAGAAAACTCTATTTCAACTTCGTGTTGACATTTGTTTTCCATTGGAATAATTAAAAATTGCCAATACGCATCATGAACCCAATTTTCATAACTGTTTTCCGCTTTGTAGGTAATTTCATATTCTTTTGGCATAGTGAGCAAAGATATCTTAATTTATTCGCTTAATAGTTAAAAAACTCTTCGTCCACCTTGTTACTAATTTCAACTAGACTGTCGAGAATATTTTCAATAAACGCCTTAATATCATTTTCAATTTCTTCTACATATTTGTATTCATATTCTGCACGAATACGGCCAATTAAGAATGCAGTTGAATCTTTATTATATCGTTTTTCTGGATTTAAAATTTTAATATGCTCATTTACTTGATTGAGAGCGTTCATTACCGATCTTGGGCAATTAGGGTTAAGAATTAGAAATTCTAAAGTTGAAATACTTGTTGGTGTTTTTTTATAGAACCTTCGCATCATATCGTAAGATTCGGCACATTTTAATAATGTAGTCCATTCAAAACTTTTACTAAATTTATCTTCATAAATACCTTGAGCCATTAAAGCATCATTATATTTTGCATTTATCATTCTAGTAATTTGGGTAGCTCGTTCAATGTTTACTCCCATTAAGATAATAGCATAGGTTTCATCGTGCAACAAAGTACCTCTAATCTTACCTCTTAATATAGCTGTCATTTCGGCAACATGGGTGGTGAAATCATGTAAACCGTTTTTAACGAAAATTTCTTTCGGATAATTTAATACAAAATGATAAAACTTATTTATGGCTTCATAAAGCTCAGTAGAAATTAAATCTCTAGCGCTATTGGCGTTTTCCCTGGCAAGTTTGACATTATTGAGAATTGAAAAATGATACACAGGATTTAGTCCTATTTGGTAAATAATATCCTCTTCTTTAAGCAATTTACTTTCATCTTTTTCTGGGTCACCTACCATGAACAACATAGAACGTAATACGAATTGCCGATCTTGTGATTTAATATTTGGTGCATCTAAAGATGAAAAATAATTAACGTTTAAATAACGTGCTATGTGCTCTGAACGTTCAATATAACGTCCCATCCAAAATAGATTATTGGCTACTCTTGCTAACATATATTACTCTTTATTTTTTTAGTACCCAAGTATCTTTGGATCCACCACCTTGCGATGAGTTTACGATTAAATTTCCTCTTTTTAGTGCCACACGCGTGAGCCCACCTTTTAAAACGAATTCCTTATCCTTTCCTAAAATTGTATAGGTTCTTAAATCAATATGTCTTTGCTCAAACGACTCTGTTTCGTCAATATAAGTTGGGTGTACAGAAAGTGACATTATAGGTTGAGCTACATATTTTCTTGGATTCTCCTTAATCTCTTTCTTTACTATTTCTATTTCAGATTTAGTTAATTTATTTCCAATAGAAATTCCATATCCACCAGCTTCATCTACAGGTTTTATTACAAGCTCGTGAATATGTTCTAGAACATATTTTAATTCGTCTGGCCGGCTACAATGGTAGGTATGTACATTGTTTAAGATAGGTTCTTCATTGAGATAATACTTAATTATCTGTGGCATATAAGTATATACAGCTTTGTCATCTGCAACGCCTGTTCCTGGAGCATTCGCTAAGGTTACATTCCCTTTTTTATAAGCGGCAAAAAGACCAGGAACACCAAGAGTAGAATCTGGCTTAAACTCTAATGGGTCAATAAATTGGTCATCTACTCTTCTATATATGATATCTACTTTTTCTGGGCCTTTGATAGTTTTCATATAAACAAAGTCATTCTCTACAAATAAATCACGCCCCTCTACCAGTTCAACTCCCATAGTTTTTGCTAAATAAGAGTGTTCGTAGAAAGCTGAGTTAAACATTCCTGGAGTTATAACCACGGAATTTGGAACATCTACTCCCATAGGTTTAACAGATTCTAATAGCTCTAATAGATTTTCAGCGTAGTTTGTGACAGTATGTGTTTGATAATGATTAAAAACCCCAAAAAGTGCTTTTTTAAGTGCCGTTCGGTTACATATTACATAACTTACTCCTGACGGACACCTAATATTGTCTTCTAATACATAATATTTACCATCATTATGTTTAATAACATCTATGCCTGAGATATGATTATAGATTCCTCCTGGAGGATCAATTCCATTCATTTGATCTAGATAATTTGCAGATGTGGTAATTAACTCTAAAGGAACAATATTGTCCTTAAGTATTTTTTTATCATGATAAATATCCCACAAAAACAAATTCAAAGCTTTGCTTCTTTGTATAGATCCTCTTTCTATAATATCCCATTCATCAGAGTCAATAATTCGAGGGAATAAATCAAAAGGGAAAATTTTCTCTTGTACATCTTTATCTCCATAAACTTGAAATGTAATTCCTTGGTTGAAAAATGAAGATTTTGCCTTTGAGTTTAGATTTACATAATCGCTAATTGAATGTTCACCATATAAATTAAATAATTTTTGGTAGACCTCCTTGATTTTTCCATCGCGATTATATATTTCATCATATAAATCAGGATTTCTTTGATAAGAAGAAAATATTTGATTTTCAATATTGGTCATATGAAATGTTTTCTTTTAAGGTACGTGATAAAAACCATTTATTTAAAGGAATATTGGTATTAATACTTAGTATTATTCCCAATTTGATAATAATACGGTAATATTTTTAACAAGATTTATATTTGTAATTTTTCTACTTAAGTACTTTTTATCCTTTATAAGATTTTCTATACTTTTAGGGAAAACTAAAAGAGAATGAAAAAATATTATGTACTTCTAGTAGGATTTGCTTTGATGTCATTTAATATGATATCTGCTCAGTTCAGCGAAAAGAAAAAAGACTTTGTTAAATATGAAGGGTTTTATGATTTCTATTATGATCAGACCAGTGATAAAATCTATCTAGAAGTAGATGATTTAGACAAAGATTTTTTATATGTATACTCATTAAGTAGCGGTATCGGTAGTAATGATATTGGTTTAGATCGTGGCCAATTAGGTAATGAACAAGTTGTTTTCTTTGAAAAAGCAGGTAATAAATTATTGCTGGTTCAACCAAATCTGAAATACAGGGCCATTACTGACAATGTATTAGAACGTAAATCTGTAGAACAAGCATTTGCTAAATCTGTTCTATTCGGTTTTCCTATAGAGGAGGAGAAGAATGGAATTTATGTCATTGATATTACGGATTTCTTAATGCAAGATGCCCATGGGGTTTCCAATAGATTAAAAAGTACTAAGCAAGGGTCTTATAATTTAGATAAATCGAAAAGTGCATTCGCTTTAGATAGAACAAAAGCTTTTCCAAAAAATGTAGAGTTCGATGTTACATTGACATTTAAGGGAGAACCAACAGGTAATTATATAAAAAGTGTTGCTCCTAATGCAAGTTTAATAACAGTGGCCGAACATCATTCATTTATAGAATTACCAGATGATAATTTTGAAAAGCGCGAGTTTGATCCAAGAAGTGGTTCTTACCCATTTTCTTTTTATGATTATGCTACACCCGTTGAGTCTCCGATTCTTAAACAATTTATTACAAGACATCGATTAGTTAAAAAGAATCCTAGTCAAGAAATTAGTGAAGCGGTAGAGCCAATTATTTACTACTTGGATAATGGAACACCAGAACCGGTAAGATCTGCTCTTTTAGAAGGTGGTCGTTGGTGGAACCAAGCGTTTGAAGCAATTGGCTATAAAGATGCTTTTCAGTTAGTAATGTTACCAGATGATGCAGATCCGTTAGATGTGCGTTACAATGTAATTCAATGGGTTCATAGATCTACAAGAGGGTGGAGCTATGGTAGTAGTATCACCGACCCAAGAACGGGGGAAATTATAAAAGGGCACGTTAGTCTTGGTAGTTTACGTATCCGACAAGATTTTCTAATTGCACAAGCCTTAATGAATAAACCTTTTGCTGAACGCGATGATAATTATCAACCAATGTTAGATATGGCGATAGCGCGTATTAGACAATTATCTGCTCATGAAATAGGTCATACACTTGGTTTTGCCCATAACTATGCTGCAAGTACAACAGACAAATCTTCGGTTATGGATTATCCTCATCCGCAATTTTCATTAGTTGATGGAGAAATAGATTTTTCAAAGGCATATGAAACAGGAATAGGGGATTGGGATAAAGTCACAGTGGCGTATTCATATCAGAATTTTTCTAAAGAAGAGGAGAAGAAAGGTTTGAATAATATTTTGGACAAGGCCAAAGCAGACGGACTTCGTTATATCACCGATCAAGATGCTCGACCACAGGGTAGCGCTCATGTGTTAGCTCATTTGTGGGATAATGGTACGAGTGTTAGTAAAGAATTAGATGCGATGTTGAAAGTTCGTAAAAAGGCTATTGATAATTTTTCAGTGGATAATATTCAAGATGGAACTCCTTATTCAGTTTTAGAGGATGTATTTGTGCCCTTATATTTCTTTCATAGGTATCAAACAGAGGGTGTGTCAAAAATTATTGGAGGGTTGGAATATAATTATGCAGTGAAAGGTGACGGACAACAAACTGTTGTAATTGCAGATAAGGCATTGCAGAAAGAGGCTTTGAAAAGTATTTTGACCACTTTAGATGCTAATGAAATTGCAATACCAAAGGATAAGCTTAGTTTGTTTCCACCAAGAGCTTTTGGCACTCCTAGAACACGCGAATCTATAAATGGTAAAACCGGAGTTTCTTTTGATGCATTGTCAGCTGTTGAAACGGCTTCTGATATGACCTTATTATTTTTACTACATCCTGAGCGAGCATCAAGGTTAATTCAACAAAAATCTATAGAAACAGATAATGTAGGTTTAGAAGAAGTTATAGATGAATTAATTTCTAAAACAATTAACAGAAAACATAAAGATGCTTACTTAAGTGAAGCTCAAACAATTATTAATTTTAGAGTTTTGTTTCATATAATGAATCTAGCAGGGCATACAGAAGTACATCCTCAAGTGAATGCTATTGCTTCTCAAAAACTGAAAGAATTGAGCTTTCAATTGGTCAAAGATTCAGGTAGTAATGCTATACATGCTGAAATGATTAAAAGAATAAAAGAATTTAATGAACACCCAGAATTGTTCAAAGTGATACCTTCGCCTAAAATTCCTGATGGTTCTCCTATCGGTATGGGTTGTTTTCACTAATCTAAATACTCAACGTTGTAATGCAAATAAATCTTATAAGTGATACGGTAACAAAACCAACGCCTGGTATGTTAGATGCTATAATGTCGGCGGTTGTTGGTGATGATGTTTTTAAAGAAGATCCAACCGTAAATGCACTAGAAGAAAAAGTAGCCAATCTTTTTGGTATGGAGTCTGCGTTGTTTTTTCCAAGCGGTACTATGACAAACCAAACGGCTATTAAATTGCATACGCAACCTGGTGAACAGTTAATATGTGATAAATACGCTCATATATATAATTATGAAGGCGGTGGCGTTAGTTTTAACAGCGGAGTGTCTTGTAGATTAGTTGATGGTGATAGAGGTACAATGAGCGCAGCTCAAGTGGAAGCTGTTATAAACCCACCGGACTTTTATCATAGTCCGTTAACTAGCTTAGTATGTGTTGAGAATACGGCAAATAAAGGTGGCGGCACTTGTTGGGATTTTCAAGAGCTCCAAAAAATTAGAAAAATTTGTGACGAACATCATCTAGGTTTTCACTTAGATGGTGCTCGTTTATGGAACGCGATAGTAGAAAAGAAAGAGTCTGCCTTGCAGTATGGTCAACTATTTGACACTATAAGTGTGTGTTTAAGTAAAGGGCTTGGCTGTCCAGTTGGTTCCTTGTTATTAGGAACCAAAGAGCAAATGGATAAAGCCTTAAGAATCCGTAAGATTTTTGGTGGTGGTATGCGCCAATCTGGGTTTTTGGCTGCTGCTGCAATTTATGCTTTAGACCATAATATTGAAAGATTAGCTGAGGATCATAAAAAGGCCAAAGAAATAGGAAAAGCACTATCTGCTAAATCTTTTGTAAAAAAGGTTGAGCCTATAGAAACCAATATTGTCATTTTTGAAATAGATGAATCTTTTTTGACTAGCGATACTTTCGTCAATAAACTTAAGGAAAAGGATATTTTGATTATTGGTATGGGGCAGGGTAAATTACGTATGGTCACTCATTTAGACTATACTGATGCTATGCATGATGAGTTGTTAAAGCAATTAACAGCATTTTAAGCCTATTGAAGCCCTAGCTCAAGACTATTCGAAATATTTAAAATCCCATTCTCCATACCTGCCTCTGAAGTGTAAAGTCCGCTTGAACCAATGGTTATTCCATTTTGGTTTTTTAGCTCTACAAGAAATTTACCTTCAGTATTTGTCTTACGTTCAAAAAATTTAGTTCTAGCATCTTTTAAACCCTTAAAATCATTTAAGGTTTTATCTAAATCTTCTTTGCTTGAAAATGAAACACTTTTAAGCAATGTTTTACCATTCGTAGATTTTAATTTAAACACAAATTTGCCGTCTTTTTTTTTATCAATCTTTATCATATCCTTAAAGGTAAATAATAATTTCTCTCAATTTTAGTGACTTTCTAAATAATAGTGTGTCTTAATTATTGAGGTGTTTGATCAGTTAGTTTCAATTTGAACTTAACTCGAAGATGAAGTAACTAAATCAGATTTCTTAAACAATTTAATTAAATAACCATTTATAAATTTTAAACACTATCTACATGAAAAAATTATTATTCTTAGCAGTTGCATTTTCAGCATCTTTTGCAATGGCACAAGATTTGCCATCAAATCCTGAACCAGGTAAATGCTATGTGCGCTGTACAACACCAGATGTCTATGTGAACGAATCAACCACGATTACAACGAATCCGGCATACAAGGTGCTTAAGACAAATCCTGCTACTTTTAAAACGATTACAGAAAGAGTATTAGTTAGAGAAGAAGAGAAAGTATTAACCGTAGTTCCTGCAAAATGGGGGACTGAAACAGTAACATATGTGTCTAAAGCCGGTGGAAATTCTTTACAAGTTATACCTGCTGCGTTTTCTCCTAGCACACAAACTCTAGAAATTAAGCCTGCTTATGCTCAATGGGAATTAGGTGTTGCTGCTCCTGATTGTGAGTCAGGTAATCCTGATGATTGTAGATACTGGTGTTATAAAGGGTATCCTGCACAATTTGAGACTGTTTCTACACAAGTTCTTGCAAATGATGCTTCTACATCTAGTACTGCAATAGGTTCTAAAAATGGATCATATACAAAAACAGTATTGATTTCTCCAGCAACGGTTGTTGAGAAAATTATTCCTGCTGAGTACAGAGAAATTACTAAGACAGTATTAGATAAAGATGCTTACACTGCAGAAGAAACTGTTCCTGCCAAAACTACAATCATTACAAAAGAAGTTTTAAAGGAAAAAGGTGGATTAACTACTTGGAAAGAAGTAGAGTGTGCATTAGTTGAGTACCAAGCTTTACCTATCAATTGGGAGTCTGGAAGTGCTACTTTAACTGCAGAAGCTAGAAACTTAATTGATAATAGATTATTACCTGTATTGGCTCAAAACCCAGGTGTTAAAGTTGAATTGGCTTCACATACAGATTCTCAAGGTGGTGCAGCTTCAAACCAAAATCTTTCTGAAAGAAGAGCAAAGGCTGTTGCTGATTATTTAATAACTAAAGGTGTTAACTCTAGTCTTTTAGTAGCAAATGGTTACGGTGAAACTAAATTATTAAACAGATGTAAAGACGGTGTTTCTTGTACTGCAAGAGAGCATGCGGCAAACAGAAGAACTCAATTTAGATTAATTAATAACTAAGTTATTAATTTAGACAAAGTAAAAAGGGCTTATACATTTGTATAAGCCCTTTTTATATATGTGAAATTTATGAACTTAAATATTTTTTTTCAGTAGACGAACATGTGAATCTATTACTCCGTTCATACTATAGCCAGATAGTTGATCCAATTCTTTTCCTTTAGAGTCTATTACTTTTAATAAAGGAAAAACCTTTCTTTTGTTTAGCTTGTTAAGCAACTCTTTGTTGTGAGCGAACTGTTTTTCTGATAGCAAATCTTTATTTCGAGGTACATCTATATATAATAAAACATAATTGTCAGACAATTCTTGAAATTCATTCGTGTCGAACAAATCTGTTTTTAGCATTTTACATGGCGGACACCAATCACTACCCGTAAAATAGACAAGTACATTTTTATCTTGCTTTTTTGCTTTGGATATAGCTGTATCATAATCTGTTAGCCATTTACAATTTTCAACACTACCATAATCTGCCTGAGCAGTGATGAATAATGGAAGCATAAATAGAATGATAACGTATTTCATATCCAAGATTTTGTTGTTTAAGTGCAAAAAACTTGCCAATCTTACTTAAATAACGAGTCCATACCCGGAATATTGGGCATGCCCTCTTTTGCCACGGCAGCTAATTCGGCTTCGTTTACGTTAGAAGCATTTTGTATGGCCTTGTTTAAAGTCATAATTAAGTAGTCTTCTAGTTGCTCTTTGTCTTCTAAAAGACTGTCATCTATTGTTATTTTCTTCAATTCTCTGTTAGCAGTAATAGTTACTGATAATAAGTTATCCTTTGATTTTTCCTCAAGTATAACGGTATCTAATCTTTTTTTTGTGGCTTCTACTTTTTTTTGGGTCTCTTTAAGTTTCCCCATCATACCCATCATATCTCCGAACATAATTTAACTTTTAGATTTAGAATGTAAAAATAATAAAATAGGATGGCATTTTTGTTTTTAAGTATTCTAAAAGGGGATCTGTGAATTAGTCTTATTTTTGTCTGCTTATTAAATAATGTACTTTATATGAGTCTAAAGAATCCGCCAATAGCGAAAAAAATCCCAAAAGAGTTAATCATTCATAATGATGTTCGTTTGGATAACTATTATTGGCTTAATGACAAGGAGAACAAAGAAGTTATTTCATATTTAGAGGCAGAGAACGATTACTATAATGCTTTAACAGGGCATACTAAAGATTTTCAAGAATCTCTTTTTCAAGAAATGAAGGGCAGAATTAAAGAGGATGATTCTTCTGTGCCATATAGATTAAATGATTATTGGTATAGTACTAGATATGTAATAGGAGGTGAATACCCTTTATATTCAAGATTCAAGCAGCACTTAAATGCTGAAGAAGAAATAATGTTCAATGGTAATGATATGGCAAAAGGTCATGATTACTTTAGTCTTGGAGGTATTGCAATTAGTCCAAATAACAAACTTGCAGCTTTTGGTGTAGATACTGTTTCTAGAAGGCAATACACATTACAGATTAAGAATCTTGATACAGGTGCAATTTTAGATGATAAAATTGAGAACACAACTGGTGGTGGAGTTTGGGCTAATGATAACGAAACTTTATTTTATACAAGAAAAGACCCTGTAACTCTTCGTTCAGATAAAATCTACAAGCATAAATTAGGAACACCAACGTCTGAAGATATTTTGATTTTTCATGAGGATGATGATACATTTAGCACTTTTATTTACCGTACTAAATCTAAAAAGTATTTGGTAATTGGCTCTTTTAGTACATTAACTTCTGAATTTCAAATTTTACCTACTGATAATCCTGATGGGGAATTTGAAGTTTTCTCTCCAAGAAAGCGAGGTTTAGAGTATACTATTTTTCATTATGAGAATTCTTTCTACATTTTAACGAATAAGGACAAAGCTGAGAATTTTAAGTTAATGCGTACCTCAGAACAAGAAACAACTTCTGAGCATTGGCAAGAATTTATCCCTCATCGTGAAGAAGTCTTATTAGAGGATATTGATATTTTTAAAGAATATTATGTGCTATCTGAACGTGAAAACGGACTTAATAAGATTCGTATAATAAGATGGGACGGTAGTGAAGAATACTTTTTACCATTTCAAAGTGAAACTTATACCGCCTATGTTGGTAGTAATCCTGATTTTGATACCGAAATATTAAGATATTCCTATAACTCAATGTCGACACCGAGTTCGGTTATTGATTTTAATATGCGAACTAAGGCAAAGGATATTAAAAAAGAGCAGGAAGTACTTGGAGGTCTTTTTGATAAAGATAATTACAAAGAACTCCGTTTGTGGGCTACTGCACGTGATGGTGAGAAAATACCAATGTCTTTGGTATATAGAAAAGATACTGTCTTAGATGAGAGTACACCAATATTACAATATGCATATGGCTCTTATGGCGCCACAATAGATCCTTATTTCTCTACAGTACGTTTAAGTTTATTGGATCGTGGTTTTGTTTATGCAATTGCGCATATAAGAGGAGGGGAGTATTTAGGTCGTAGATGGTATGATAATGGTAAATTATTACAAAAGAAAAATACATTTACCGACTTTATTGATTGTTCTAAATTCTTAATTGAACAAAAGATGACCAGTGCCAGTCATTTGTATGCCATGGGTGGCTCTGCCGGTGGTTTGTTAATGGGTGCAATTATCAACATTCAGCCAGAAATATATAATGGAGTAATTGCTGCAGTACCCTTCGTTGATGTAGTTACGACGATGCTAGACGATTCTATTCCGTTAACTACAGGTGAATATGATGAATGGGGAAACCCTAATGAAAAGGAGTATTATGAATATATGAAGTCATACTCTCCATATGATAACGTAGTAACGCAAGAATATCCAAACATGTTGGTAACTACAGGTTTGCATGACTCTCAAGTACAATATTTTGAACCAGCTAAATGGGTAGCTAAATTGAGGGAATTAAAAACAGATACGCATCTATTATTGCTTAATACGAACATGGAAGCTGGTCATGGTGGTGCTTCAGGTAGGTTTGAGTCTTTACGTGAGGTGGCCAAAGAATACGCCTTTCTTTTAGATTTAGAAGGAAAAATCGCATAGTTGAAAAAAAATAGTATTTTTGCATCAGAAATTTTAACAAATTTCGTTTATAGAAATAACTAAACATTGATCCCCCTTATGAAAAATGAGATCAGGGCTTACAACAATATTTTAGAATTAGTAGGTAATACACCGCTAGTTAAATTAAATAGAATTGCTGAAGGTCTTACCGGTAATTTTTACGCGAAGGTCGAGGCTTTTAACCCAGGCCATTCTTCTAAAGATAGAATTGCTATTCATATAATTGAGCAGGCTGAGAAAGCAGGTTTACTTATGGAAGGTAGTACTATAATCGAGACTACTTCTGGTAATACTGGTTTTAGTATTGCTATGGCTAGTATTATCAAAGGTTACGATTGTATTTTGGCGGTTAGCTCAAAATCATCTCCAGATAAGATTGACATGCTTCGTTCTATGGGAGCTAAGGTTTATGTTTGTCCGGCACATGTTAGTGCAGATGATCCTAGGTCATATTACGAAGTTGCAAAAAGACTACACAAAGAAACAAAAGGCTCCATTTATATCAATCAGTACTTTAATAAACTGAATATGGAAGCTCACTACAAATCAACAGGCCCTGAAATATGGGAGCAAACAGGTGGGCAAATTACACATTTGATTGCTTGTAGTGGAACTGGCGGTACTATTTCTGGTACGGCACGTTATCTAAAAGAGCAAAACCCCAATATTAAAGTTATCGGAGTTGATGCTTTTGGGTCGGTATTGAAAAAATATCATGAGACGGGAAAATTAGATGTCAATGAAATTTATCCGTACCGTATAGAAGGTTTAGGTAAAAACTTGATTCCTGGCGCTACCGATTTTAGTATTATCGATGAGTTTATAAAGGTTACCGATGCTGAAAGTGCACATACTGCTAGAGAAATTTCTAGAACAGAAGGTATTTTCGTTGGTTACACGAGTGGTGCGGTAATGCAAGCTATCAGACAATTGAACGAATTAAATACATTTGATAAGAATAGTAATGTAGTTGCTATTTTTCCAGATCATGGTTCTCGTTATATGAGTAAAATTTATAGCGACCAATGGATGGAAGATCAGGGTTTCTTAAACACAAGTACTGTAGAAGAAACACAGGAGATTCAATTTATCAAATAATATAAATTATATAATTTTAAAAAAAAAAGTGGGTTTATAGCCCACTTTTTTGCATTGTAAATAATTTATGAATCCTAATCAAATTTATTTACTTTTGCAAACAGAACTGAATTAAGCAATGAGAGACTTATTTGATAGAATTTTACAGAATAAAGGCCCTTTGGGTAAATGGGCTTCACAAGCTGAAGGATATTTCGTTTTTCCTAAATTAGAAGGTCCTATTTCCAATAGAATGAAATTTCAAGGTAAAGATGTTATTACTTGGAGTATCAATGATTATTTAGGCTTGGCAAATCTTCCTGAGGTTAAAAAAGTAGATGGCGAAGCAGCTGCTGAGTATGGTTCAGCTTACCCGATGGGAGCTAGAATGATGAGTGGTCACACTGAATTTCATGAGCAATTGGAAAAAGAATGTGCTGCTTTTGTTGAAAAAGAAGCTTCTTATTTATTGAATTTTGGTTACCAAGGTTTTATGTCAGTTATAGACGCCCTTGTAACTAAAGACGATATCATTGTTTATGATGTAGATTGTCACGCGTGTATTATCGATGGCGTTCGTTTACATATGGGTAAACGATTTACTTTCGTTCACAATAACACAGAAAGTCTTGAAAAGAACTTAGAGCGTGCTACTAAGATGGCAGAACAAACTGGAGGAGGTATTTTAGTTATTTCTGAAGGAGTATTTGGAATGCGAGGAGAACAAGGTATTCTTAAAGAGATAGTTGCTCTTAAGAGTAAATTTAATTTCCGTCTTTTAGTTGATGATGCACATGGTTTTGGAACGTTAGGAAAAACAGGTGCAGGAGCAGGACAAGAGCAAGGAGTGCAAGATGGTATTGATGTGTACTTAGCTACTTTTGCTAAATCAATGGCTAGTATTGGTGCTTTCGTAGCTGCTGACCAAGGTATTATTGACTATTTAAAATATAACCTACGTTCACAAATGTTCGCTAAATCATTGCCTATGGTTTATGTGAAGGGAGCATTGAAACGTTTAGATATGTTACGTACCCAACCTGAGCTTAAAGCTAAATTATGGGAGAACGTAAATGCGCTTCAAAATGGATTAAAAGAAAATGGTTTTGATATAGGTACAACTACAAGTTGTGTAACCCCTGTTTATCTTAATGGTAGTATACCTGAGGCGATGGCATTAGTGAAAGATTTAAGAGAAAATCATGGTATTTTCTGTTCTATCGTAGTATATCCGGTAATACCTAAAGGTCTAATACTTTTACGTTTAATACCAACTGCTACGCATACATTACAAGACGTAGAGGAAACTTTAACAGCATTTTCATCTATTCGTGAGCGTTTGCAGAACGGGACTTATAAGAGGCTATCTGCTGCAGTTGCAGCGGCAATGGGTGAATAAAACCAAATTGTTATATAATTTTAAAAAGCCCAGTATCAAATGTGATACTGGGCTTTTTAATTATGCTTTATTCAATGCCTTTCTATAGGTTCTTCTACGTTTATAGATGACAGGGTCGAAATGTTTCCACATTTGTTTAATGGCTAAGTTCTCTTCAAGTTCAGGTGTTCTAAAGCACATATCAATATCTTTTTCGGTAAAGGTTTTGTAATACTCATTAAATATTACTGCCGTAACCCCTTTATTCTGATATTCAGGATGTATACCTACGAGATAAAAAATTACGTCCTTGCTATTCTTCTTTGCTTTTAGAAGGTGATATAATCCGAATGGAAATAATTTTCCATTGGCTTTCTGTAGCGCTTCAGAAAATGAAGGCATTACTATAGCGAAAGCAATTAGTTTATCATCTTTGTCCTTAATGAATTTTATGTACTCAGGATTGATAAAGCTGATATACTTCTTTTTAAAATATGCTTTTTGAATTTCTGTAATAGGAACGAAAGATGACAAACTAGCGTAGGTTTCATTGAAAAGGTCGAACATTTCATCTGCCATGGGCATTACTTCCTTTGTCTTGGTGAAATTAACCTCCTTTAAACCATAACGTCTTTTTACTAAATCGTTCAATTTTGAAAAAAGTTTCGGATCCGCATTCTTTGCTGGAAACTTATTTTCCATGTATTCCTTTTCCTTTACAAAGCCTAAATTTTCATAATGGTCTTTGTAATAGGGGTGATTGTACCAAGTAATCATGGTTCCTATATGGTCGAAACCTTCGACCAAAACACCTACTTTATCTAAATTTGAAAAGCCTACTGGGCCTTCCATATATTCTAAGTTGTGTTGATTTCCAATTTCAGCTACCTTATCTAAAAGTGCTTTTGAAACTGATGGGTCATCAATAAAATCGAACCATCCAAAACGCATTTTCTTTACCTTTTGTTGGTTTACTTCTAAGTGATTTAAAATGGCAGCAACACGCCCTACCAACTTGTCTCCATCAAAAGCTAGAAAGAACCAAGCTTCGGCATCTTTAAAAACAGGATTTTTATCCTTATTAAAACTTTCCAGTTCATCATTAATAATTGGGGGTACCCAATATTTATTGTTTTTGTAAAGTGAAAAAGGAAAGGTAACAAAGCGCTTTAGGTCTTGCTTTGTTTTAGCTTCATGTAGTGTGATCATTGAACTTCTTTAGAAGTATCAATATTAGGAATATTAATCAGAACAGAAAAGAGGTAAGAATGAAAAATGATTAAGAGGTAAATGTCTTAAAAGTCTATCTCGTTACTCTCTTTGTTTTTCTTTTTCTTTTTTTCTTCCTTCTTTAATTTTTTAAGTTGCTTTTTGGAAGGACCAAGGTCAATATCTTCAGCGCCGCTACCATTATTCTTTTTCTTTTTGTCCTTTTTCATGGCCTTTTTATCAATAGCGCCACCATTTTGGTCTGCCTCTTGGTCTTCTATAGGTTTTAGGCTATCCTGATGAAAATCCATTCTGTATGAACCTCCTAGTCCAATGAAAATACGGGAAGGTGTGTTTTTTAAACTTGCACCCATGTTAAAATCTAATTGTAAGTTTTCTTTCAATAAATGGGCAATACCTCCTCTAATCAATAGGTCGGCGTATTGATCGCTTTGTATACCTTGATGCTCAACAAATACACTCCACTTCGGATTTCTAAAGGCGTGAGATAGGGATATTAAATAACTTAATTCTGGGTCATCAGAACTAATACGGTCTAAAGCAGTATTGGTAATCAAAACAAATCTCGGAGTTATACGACTTTGTGTAGCAATCATACCTCGGTACGATAGCGTTGGTTCACCCACATAAAAAGGGTTGTCGCCAATTACAAAATTAGCACCACCGTACAAGGAAACTGCTGGTATTAAATTTTTAAGCTGAAATTTATTATTTGCTCTCCAACTATAAAGATTTGGTTTATTAGCCTCCTCACTTTTAAAAGGGTCATAAATTAAATATTTAAGTCCTAAACGATTTCTTGAGAAATCTCTTCGTTTTGCAAGTAGGTTAAAATTAGAATACGTTATATCCTGGTCTTGAAAAGTACCTTCATAATTAAGTTCTAGTCGCTCAAATAACAATCCGTATCGTAATGAAATATCACTGCCCCAAATATCAGATTGGGTGTTCAGTAATGTGTGATCACGCTGCTCATAGAACACTCCTAATTCTGCTTGAACTACATTTTTTCCAACAGCATATGCACTTACCGAAAGGCCTGGTCTGTTTGAGTTTATAACATCTGTATATTGTGAAATACCAACTAATGGTAAAAATAAAAGAATGCTTAATACGTATTGATATGATTTTGAGTAGACAAATAGACTATTCATGAACACGATTTTATATTTATTTTAATATTATGATTCTATGTTATACAACGTGATAATTGTATTTTTGATATACATAAGCAGTAATAAATGGCTTTTTTAAAAACTATATTGATAATTCTTTTGGTGTATTACCTACTAAAATTTTTAGTACGGTTATTTGCGCCAAAAATTTTAAGCTACGCAGCGAAGAAAACAGAATCACATTTTAAGCAAGCTTTTGACACGCAACGTGCTTCAAGTGAAGAAAATGTAGGAGACGTTATAATAAATAAAAAAACTTCTAAGAAAAAAGCTGATTCTGAAAAAGTAGGTGAATACATTGATTTTGAAGAGCTAGACTAGTTATCTTTGTAAAAACACTACTTATTTAGCAAATGAAGCAAGGCTTAAAATTCTTTTTCATCCATTTTTTTGTTATTGTATTTTTTATAATTGCTGCTTTGGCATACTTCAGCCCTGTTCTTCAAGGTAAGGTAATGTACCAGCATGATATTGCTCAGTATACTGGGATGGCCAAAGAACAGAACGATTTTAGAAAATCTAATGATCAAGAACCATATTGGACAAATAGCGCATTCGGTGGTATGCCGACTTATCAGTTAGGAGCAAATTATCCTCATAATTATATTAAGAAATTAGATCGTTTAATTCGATTTTTACCAAGACCTGCAGATTATCTCTTTTTATATTTCATAGGATTCTACATTCTTCTGTGTTGCTTAAAGGTTGATTATCGTTTAGCAATAGTCGGAGCATTAGCCTTTGGTTTTTCAACATACCTTATAATTATCTTAGGTGCAGGGCATAATGCAAAAGCACATGCCGTAGCTTATTTACCTGTTCTATTGGCAGGGATTGTTCTTGTTTTTCGAAAAAAATATCTTTGGGGCTTTGTTTTAACGGCCTTGGCAATGGCCTTAGAAATTACTGCTAACCATTATCAAATGACGTATTACTTTATGCTACTTGTACTTGTTTTGGGTATGGTGTATTTGGTTTATGCCATAAAGGAAAAACAAATAAAACATTTTTTTATTTCTGTTGGCATCTTGCTAGTAGCAGTTACTCTTGGTATTGCTGCTAATGCAACGGGATTAATGGCGACAAAAGAATATGCAGATTGGAGTACACGTGGTAAAAGTGAATTAACCATCAACCCAGATGGTTCTGCAAAAGAAGATACTGGCGGATTAAGTAAAGGGTACATAACCAATTGGAGTTATGGAATTACTGAATCATTAAACCTGTTTGTGCCACGTCTTTTTGGTGGGGCAAGTCAGGAGAATTTAGGTGAAGATTCTAAGTCCTTTAATTATTTAATTGATAAAGGTTTGCCAAGGTCTAGTGCTTTAAATTTTGTAAGTGGTTTGCCTTTATATTGGGGTGACCAACCTGGTACATCTGGTCCTGCATATTTAGGGGCCGTAATATTCTTTCTATTTGTTTTAGGATTGTTTTTGGTGAAAGGAAAGCATAAATGGTGGCTATTAATTGGATCTTTATTATCCTTGGTTTTATCATGGGGTAAAAACTTTAGTGTACTTACCGATTTCATGATAGACTATTTTCCGTTGTACGATAAGTTTAGAGCGGTTTCATCAATTCAGATAGTATTAGAGCTTTGTGTGCCAATTTTGGCAATTCTAGCTTTAAAAAAGTTATTCATGGATAAAGTACCGCAAGGGGATAAAATGAAATCTTTGACTTTAGCTGCTGGAACGGTTTTAGGAATTGGCGTATTATTATTTGTATTTAAAGGAGCTTTTGACTTTGTTGGTGTCTCTGATGATAACTTACGAATGACTGGGTTAGAAGAGCTACCAGAAATGTTACGTTTAGATCGGATGAGCGTTTATACAAGTGATTTACTTCGTTCTTTAGGTTATGTATTGGTAACTTCTTTATTGATTTGGTTTTATTTGAAGGAGAAATTAAAAATGAATCTCGTAATTATTGCTATTGGTGTATTAGTGGTAGTTGATTTAGTCGGAGTCGATTTACGTTATGTGAACAATGATAATTTTGTATCTAAACGTAAAATGTTGGAGCCTTTTCAAGAATCTGCGGCAGATAAACTGATTGCTAAAGACGATGGTGTATTTCGTGTTTTTGACCAAACAGACGGATTTGATTCAGCAAAAACAGCATATTTTCATCAAAGTATTACAGGGTATCATGCAGCGAAACCTGCTGGTATGCAAGACCTTTTTGATTTTCATATTTATAATGGAAATCTCACGGTTTTAAATATGTTGAATATTAAGTATGTAATTAGAAAAGATGAAGAAGGCAATTCTTTTCCAATTGAAAACCCAAATGCCAATGGAAATGCTTGGTTCATTAAGGAACTTAAACCTGTTGAAAATGCTAATGCTGAAATTCTGGCTTTAGATAGTTTAGATTCCAAAAGTAGTGCAGTTTTTAATGCTTCAATAAACAAGGATATTTCACAATTGAAGTATCCGGTTGATTCTACAGCATCAATTTCTTTAATCGATTATGAGCCAAATCATCTTACGTACGCTTCAAAGAATAGTAATGAAGGTGTTGCCGTTTTTTCTGAAATGTATTATGTGAATGGATGGAATGCTTATATAGATGGTCAAGAGAGCGATTACTTTAAAGTTGATTATGTGCTTAGAGCTTTAACAATTCCTTCGGGAGAGCATAAAATAGAATTCAAATTTGAACCAGAAGTAGTAGTTCAAGGAAGTAAAATAACTCTTGCTAGTACTATTTTGTTAGGCTTAGTTATTGTTGGGGGATTAGGTTTTTCTTTTTGGAAGGCTAAAAAAGAGGAAGAAGAATAATGAGAAAGGTTTTGGTCATTACTTATTATTGGCCACCTGCTGGCGGACCTGGTGTACAGCGTTGGCTCAAATTTGTTAAGTATCTCAGAGATTTTGATGTTGAACCCGTACTATATATTCCTGAGAGCCCACATTATCCCCTGACGGATGAATCCCTTTTAAAAGATATACCGAACAATTTAACTATATATAAGCATCCTATAAAGGAGCCTTATCGACTAGCTTCATTGTTTTCAAGTAAGAAGACCAAGCGTATTAGTTCAGGTATTATACAATCTAAAAATCAGTCTTTTATTGAAAGAGTTTTTTTATGGGTGAGGGGTAATCTCTTTATTCCCGATGCTCGAAAATTTTGGATAAAACCATCAGTTAACTATTTAAAAGATGTTTTAGAAAAAGAAAGTATCGGTACAATAATCACTACCGGCCCACCACACAGTGTGCATTTAATTGGATATCATTTAAAACAAATAAAATCTCTAAATTGGATAGCAGATTTCAGAGATCCTTGGACTACTATAGGCTATCATAAAAAGTTAAAACTCACTTCACTCGCAGAAAAGAAACATAAGCGCTTAGAATCTAAAGTACTTAATTCAGCAGATAAAATTATAGTGACTAGTGAGACCACTAAAAACGAATTTCAGCAAATTACAAATCAACCGATTAAAGTAATTACAAATGGTTTTGATGGTGATATATCAAGCAATCAAAAGCTTGATGATAATTTTACTATTTCTCATATTGGTTCTATGCTTACAGGACGAAACCCTGTTAATTTATGGCGGGTTTTATCTGAGTTGACGAAACAGAGTATTGATTTTAAAAAAGCCTTAAAACTTCAGTTTATTGGTGTAATTAGTGATGATGTATTACAAACGATAAATGATTTGGACTTGCAAGAAAATATTCAAATTATCGGATATGTTTCACATGAAGAAGCTTTAGAATATCAAAAAACTTCTCAAATTTTGTTATTGGTAGAGATTAATTCACTAGAAACAGCAGGTATAATTCCAGGAAAGTTATTTGAATACATGGCTGCCAAGCGCCCCATTCTAGGTGTAGGTCCCCAAAACTGGGAAGTTGCTGATATTATTAAATCAACCAAATCAGGATTCATATTTGAACATTCTGATGACATTACCCTTAAAAACGTACTTTTAAATTGGTTTGAACAATTTAAGAAAGGGGAATTATCGGTTTTGTCAAACGATATTGAACAATATAGTAGAAGAGAACTCACTCGAAAATTGGCTGAAAATATTTAATGGGTATCATACTAAAACAATCATTGAACAACACCATTGTAACCTATATTGGTTTTGCAATAGGAGCAGTCAATACATTGTTTTTGTACACAAATTTTATGCAGCCTGATAACTACGGGCTAATTCAAGTTATTTTATCGGTTTCTGCGGTATTGATGCCTATTCTTGCTTTTGGAGTGCCTAATAGTTTAGTTAAATTCTATTCTAGCTTTAAAACTGATAGTGGTCAAGATGGATTTTTAACCTTAATGTTATTGCTTCCCTTGGTTCTCATAATACCTATTGGAATACTAAGTTATTTTGCGAATGAAGCCATTGGTAATTTACTATCAAAAGAGAATGCCGTAGTTCGAGATTATGTGTGGCATATCTTTTTTGTAGGTATGGCTATGGCCTATTTCGAAGTGTTTTATGCGTGGGCACGAATACGAATGAAATCGATGTTCGGTAATTTTATGAAAGAAGTTTTTTGTAGAATCGCTCAAACTCTATTGTTATTGCTATTATGGTTTAAGATAATTGATATTGAGTTTTTTATCAATGCATTGGTAGGGTGTTATTTGCTACGAACAGTAATCATGAAATTTTATGCTTACCGTGTACGGAAGCCTAAACTCAATTTTAATTTACCTCAGAACTGGCAAAATATAGTAAAATATAGTGCTTTAATTATTTTAGGAGGTTCTACTGCCATTGTACTTTTGGAAGTTGATAAGGTAATGCTAAATAATTTTCTTAAAATTGAAAATGTAGCCTATTATGCAGTTGCTGGTTTTATAGCATCGACAATAGCTGTTCCTTCGCGAGCTATGCATCAAATAACATATCCTTTAACGGCGAAATATTTAAATGATAAAAATAAGCCTGCTCTAAAAGAATTGTATCAAAAAAGTTCTTTGACACTTTTCATCGTTTCAGGTTTGCTTTTTCTTTTGATACTGCTTAATCTAAATGATTTATATGAATTGCTGCCCGAAAAATATTCCGGAGGTTTTATGATTGTTTTTTGGATAGGATTGACAAAGGTTTATGATTCTCTTTTGGGTAATAATAATTCCATATTATTCAATTCAGACTACTACAGTTCTATTTTGTTTTTCGGAGTTTTATTGGCTGTTTTGGCAATTGTTTTCAACTTATGGCTTATACCAACTTACGGCATAGATGGTGCTGCAATAGCTAGTTTCACTGCGTTTTTCATCTATAATACATTGAAATTAGCCTATGTAAAGATTAAATTTAAAATTGTTCCTTTTACACATGAAACCTATAAAGTTCTTGCTTTATTGGTTATTGTGGGAGTGATATTCTCAACATTTTCTCTTCCTTTTCATCCTATAGTAAACATTGCCATAAAAAGCATATTAATGATAGTTATGTATTTAGGTGTTCTATATAGATTTAAGATATCTGAAGATGTATATGGTTTTTTAAATAAATACTTAAGTCGTTAATTACATCTTAGCTTCTACTTTTTGACGAGAGGTTTGTATTCCGTATTGCTGCTTATAAATCTTTACTATAATTAAGAAAAGACTTATAATTAGTGGACCAAAAATAAGACCGACAAACCCGAATAGGGGTATACCAATTAATACTCCAATTAATGTGATTAGCGGATGTATACTATCGAGTTTTTTTAATACGAATAAACGAATTACATTATCTGTCAAACCAACTACTAAAATTCCGTAAAGCAATACTCCCCATGCTTGAAAATCATTACCACTTGCTATACTTAATACAAATACAGGAAATATACCAATGAAAGTTCCTATAAAAGGAATCATGGAGCCTATGGTTACGATAACAAACCAGAATAATGGATTTTCGATTCCGAAAATAAAAAAACCAATAAGTGCAATAATACCTTGAGCCAATGCCACCAAAGGAATTGCTATTGCATTTGAACGTACAACACTATCTATTTCTTTGCCTAATATTACTAAAGTTTTATTGCTCAAGGGAAGGTATTCTAGTAATGATTCCTTTAATTGTTTAGGACTTATTAACATATAATAAAGTATGAATAGGAGTATACCTAGTGAAATAATCATATTAAATGTTCCAGAAGCGAAACCCTGTAAATTTTCAGTTAGCCAACCTGATGCTTGCTTAGGATCTATGGTAGAGGAAACATCATACTGTATATATTTTTCAAGTTGAAATATTTGTTCTTTTAAAGCTTTGGTTACCTCTTCAGATTTATCTGCCAAATTTCCTAATTCAGAACTTAACATTAAAACAGCTCCTGATAAGGGTATAAAAATACCGATGGTTGCTGCGAAAATAAGTAGTAAAGCTGCCCTGGATTTCTTTATACCTTTGTTGATTAGCTTTATCATCCATTTTCTTAGAATAACATATAGGGTAAGAGCCCCCAAAACCCCAGATATATAGGGTAACATATATTTTATAATCAACCCTCCTAGAAATATGATAAGTAACAGAATTATAAGCTGTCTAATAATTTTATGATTCATTCTTTTCATCTTTACGGTATAACTGAACTATTTTAAATTTGAAGAAAAGTTAAATTTATAATGCCGTAATAATTAACCCACATCCTTAATTTTGTAATTCAAAAATTACTTAGTAGATCTAATTGTAATACTATCTACTATAGTTTCACCAATATGCAATTAGTAGAAACACATATCGTAGCGTTTAATTTGCAAGTAGAAAGACTACAAGAATATGGGGTAGGGGTGTTCAAAAGAATATCTTCTAAATCTGCTTTGAAAAAAGCTATTAAGAAGAAAATGGTTTTTGTGGATGGTAAGGTTGCAACTACAGCAACTTTTATTAAAGGAGGAGAAAGAATCGAATATCATTATAACTCAGATAACGAAACGGAAACGCGCCTTAAGTTAAAACTTGAGGTTATTTATGAGGATGATTATTTGGCGATAATTAATAAGCCAGCGGGAATTTTAGTAAGTGGAAATAGCTTTAAGACGGTAGCTAATGCCTTGGGTCAAAACTTGAAGGCAAGTCCTGTTTTTGATGCGGTACAACCACAACCTGTTCATCGTTTAGATTATGCAACTACAGGTTGTCTTATGGTAGGTAAAACCAATACATCAATAACCGCTTTAAATCAATTATTTGAAAGCAGGCAGATTGATAAAACATATTTTGCAGTTACCATTGGATGTATGAAATCATCAGGATTGGTAGATATACCTATTGATGGAAAAGTGGCTATTTCATCCTATCAAGTTTTAGAAAGTATTGCTTCTGAACGATTTGAATGTTTGAATTTGGTTAAGTTAAGTCCTAGATCAGGTCGACGACATCAGTTAAGGAAGCATATGTTGGCACTTGGAAATCCTATCTTAGGTGATGCAACATATTATTTAAATGATTTACTTTTAAAAGGAAAGGGACTTTATTTACAGGCGCATTCTTTGGGGTTTACACATCCTATTTCGAAAGAGAAAATGTATATAAATTCGCCGTTTCCTAAAAAGTTTAAAAAGTTATTTCTAAATCCTGTTTCTGATAATAGGGAAATATAAAGAAAGCGCCGCAATGAACGTATTCATTACGGCGCTTAACAACTAACCAACCTAAAAACTATTTTTAATTTCTTCTACTACTTCTTGTTGTAGCTGATCTTGAAGTTGTGCTTCTTAAAGGAGCTTTACTTACTGATCTAGAACTTGAACTTCTACTAATTTTACTTTGACTTCTAGACGGACTTTTAGTCGCGGTTCTAGCAGTACTAGTACGTTGAGTTCTAGTATTCTTAGCAGTTCTTGTATTTGCACTTCTGCTCACTGGTTTTTTATACGTAGTAGTACTTCTTTTTACAGTTGAACTTCTTGGGGTACTAGTTACCTGTCTTTTAGTAATCGTTCTGTTTGGTGTACTACGTACAGCTGAGTTATTACCTCGCTTAACCGTTCCATTATTAGAAGAACTTCTAGCTACTGTTCTACTTTGTGCAGATCTACCACTGTTGGTATTACTACGTCTTACTGTAGTTGACCTGTTTACTGTTGAACTTCTACTGGTTCTTGTTTTGTTATTAGATGCTATTGCTCTATTGCTTTTTATCGCATTATCTCTCTTTGCAACACTTCTGTTACTTCTATAAGAGTTGTTTCTTACAGCAACACGTTTATCGTTTCTGTAAATAGTAGCTCTTTCATTTCTTACCTTGTTATATCTATATTGCTTACCAACATTTACATAAGATTTTCTATAATTATTTCTATATGGGCTATAGTAAGAATATCTAATAGGTGTATAATGTCTTCTATAAGGACTATTATATACGAAACTGAAACCTATTGCTGGTCTTACAAACCATCTATGAAATGGTCGATACACATAGTTTCTATTATATATGTTGATATAACCAGTGTGGTAATCATAAAAACCACGGTTGTTATAATAAACATTCATTCCACCAACTCTACGTACACGGTTGTTTAAGTAATTGATATCTACATCACCAATTTGATTAACACGACCATAATAGTCATAATAAATGGGAACATTTTCAACTTGTATCACCGCACCATAATCATCATACTGAGCATATGGGCTATAATCAAAACCAGAGTTAAAGGTTACACCGTTTCTGCTACCAGTTATTTGATTATCAATATAGAAATCAAATTCACCGTCAGGATATACAGAAAATGTAATTCCATTTTCTATAAAAATAAATGAGTTGTCGTATCTATAAGCATTGCTGGTAGCAACCTTATCTTCTTTAATACTTGTAGCGAAAACACCTGTAGTGCCTAAAATCATCGCCGTAAAAAGGAGTACTAATTTCTTCATGATATAAGGTTTTAAATTTTGAGTATAAATATTCACACTCGGTTAACATATTACAAACAACGTGCCAAAAAAATAAAAATTCCATTAAAATATTGATTATCAATACTTTAATGGAATTTATAAGTTTGAGTTTTACTGAAATTTTATGCTGTATTCCTAATTTAGCTTACCTTTTAAATACCCAGCAGTAAAAGATTTTTTGCTTTTGGCTACCTCTTCTGGCGTGCCCTCAGCTAGTAATTGCCCACCATTTTCCCCACCACCCGGGCCAAGGTCAATAATATAATCGGCACATTTTATTAAGTCTATGTTATGTTCTATTACAACAATTGAATGTCCCTTTTTAATTAGAGCATTAAAAGATTTCAATAGTTTTTGAATATCATGAAAGTGTAATCCTGTAGTAGGTTCATCAAAAATAAATAAGGCTTTATCCTTTGTACTTCCTTTTATTAAGAAAGAAGCCAATTTAATACGTTGTGCTTCACCCCCAGAAAGAGTAGAGGAGGATTGCCCCAATGTCACATACCCTAAGCCGACGTCTTGTAATGGTTTAAGCTTAGTTACAATTTTGGTCTGCTCTCCATTTTCAAAAAATAGGATTGCATCGTCGATGGTCATATTAAGAACATCATCAATATTGGCATTGTTGAAAGTAACTTCTAACACTTCTTTCTTAAAGCGTTTACCTCCACATGTTTCACATTCTAAATGAACATCGGCCATGAACTGCATTTCTACCGTAATCTCCCCTTCACCTTTGCATTTTTCACATCGGCCACCATCCACATTAAAAGAAAAATGTTTCGCCTGGTAATTTCTAATTTTGCTTAATTTCTGACTAGCATATAAGTTTCTAATATCATCATATGCTTTAATATAGGTAACCGGATTAGAACGTGAAGACCTGCCGATTGGGTTTTGATCTACAAATTCTACATGCTTTATATGTTTGTAGTTTCCTTCTACAGAAATAAATTGACCAGCCTTTTCGCCATAACCACCTACTTCCTTTAAAATAATAGGGTAAAGTAACTTCTTTACCAAGGTACTTTTTCCACTACCAGAAACTCCAGTTACCACAGTAAGCATATCTAGCGGAAAGGTTACATCTATATTTTTAAGGTTATGCTCTCTAACACCTTTTATTGTAATGTGGTTTTTAGAAGTTCTTCGTTCTTTCGGAACCTTAATTTCCATTTTACCATTAAGGTATTGCGCCGTTAGAGATTTAGATTTTAATATTTCTTTAAGCGTTCCTTGTGCAACAACTTTTCCACCATGTGTACCAGCCTCAGGTCCTATATCAATAACCATATCTGCTGCTTTCATGATATCTTCATCATGTTCAACAACAATTACTGTATTTCCTAAATTCCTTAGCGATATAAGAACCTCAATAAGGTTCTCGGTATCTTTTGGGTGTAGACCTATACTTGGCTCATCTAATATATACATAGAACCCACCAAGCTACTTCCTAAAGAGGTCGCTAAATTAATTCGCTGACTCTCACCACCAGAAAGAGTATTTGATTTACGATTTATGGTAAGGTAATCTAGACCTACCTTTTCTAAAAAACCAAGTCTCGTATTTATTTCTATCAATAATCTGGATGCAATGGTAGCATCATTTTTATTCAGCTTCAGTTCGTTAAAGAAAACAATCAATTTTTCAATGGATAAACCTACTAATGATGAAATAGATGCTCCACCAACTTTTACATAATCAGTTTCTGGTCGTAAACGCTTTCCATTACAGACATCACATTTAGTTTTACCACGATACCTAGATAGCATGACCCTGTTCTGAATCTTATAACTTTTCTCTTCCAGCATTCCGAAGAACTTATGTAAACCGATAAAATGGTCATTACCTTTCCATACCAACTGTTGTTGTTCTTCCGATAATTCGAACCATGGTTTGTGAATGGGGAAATCAAATTTATAAGCAGAATTCACCAATTGGTCACGGTACCAGCTCATGCTTTCACCTCGCCAAGGAAAAATAGCATTTTCAAAAACAGAAAGAGCAGTATTTGGTATTACCAAATCTTCGTCTATACCAATTACGTCACCGTAGCCTTCACATTTTGGACAGGCACCATAGGGGTTATTAAAACTGAACAAATGTACATTGGGCTCAAGAAAGGTTATTCCGTCCAGTTCAAACTTATTACTGAAGGGCGTCTGATTTCCGTTACCTAATTCTTCAATAATACAATTACCCTTACCTTCAAAGAAAGCAGTGTCAACCGCATTTGCCAGTCGGTTGTAGAAATCTTCATCGTCTTTGGTGATTATTCTATCTATAACTAGATCAAATGTTTTGCCAATATCTTCTGGAGCTTGGTCGATACGAATAACCTTGCCTTTGTTTTTAATACGAGCATAGCCTTGTTTCGAAAATAACTCCAACGATTTTATCGCATCTCTATCATCTCTTATGGTTATTGGGGCAAGAAGTAATAGTTTAGTTTGCTCTTTAAAAGTTCTTACATGATTAACAACATCAGTTACAGTATGCTTTTTTACTTCCTTACCAGAAACAGGAGAAAACGTTTTTCCAATACGTGCATATAAGAGTTTTATATAATCATAAATTTCTGTAGTTGTACCTACTGTAGATCTTGGGTTGGTAGAATTTACCTTTTGCTCAATAGCAATAGCAGGGGCAATACCTTTTATATAATCAACTTTCGGTTTATCTAACTTTCCTAAAAACTGTCTTGCGTAAGAAGAAAGACTTTCTACATATCGTCTTTGACCTTCTGCATATAGAGTGTCAAAAGCTAAACTAGATTTTCCAGACCCAGATAATCCGGTAATTACAACAAGTTTATTTCTAGGAATTACAACATCTATATTTTTAAGGTTGTGAAGTCTTGCTCCCTTAATTATGATGTTTTCTTTCGGATTTATTTCGGCTAATGTAGGCATACAAATATCTAAGTTTACAAAGATACGCTTTGCCTTTTTTCTGAACTAAAAAATGCAGTTTATCTAAAATACAGTAAGAAACTTTCACATTTTTATAAGAGTATTTATTTTTTTATATCTTTGAGATCTTATAAAAATTCAATTAGCCTATATAGCAACATTACTTTTTTAAAGTTAGAATTTAACCACTGGACCCTTATTCATTGAATTTGGGGCTACATTTTAACCCTTAAAGTAAAGTTTATGGTAGTGAAAATTGAAGATTCCCAATTAGTTAAGCAATATATACAAGGAGATGAAAGAGCGATTGAAGCACTTATCAATCGTCATAATTCTCGTCTTACAGGTTTTATCTACTCTAAAGTAGGTGACCGCGAATTAACCGAAGATATTTTTCAAGATACTTTTATGAAGGTCATTCGTACCTTAAAGAAAGGAGCTTATAATGAAGAAGGTAAATTTTTACCTTGGGTAATGCGTATAGCACATAACCTTGTTATTGATCATTTTAGAAAGCATAATAGAATGCCAATGTATAATAGCAAGGAAAGCTATAATATCTTTTCTCTGTTAGGTGATGATAATTTGAATGCTGAAAAGCAACTGATTAAAGAGCAAATAGATTCAGATTTGTTGAAGATGATTAAAGAGCTGCCAGAAGATCAACAAGAAGTTTTAGAAATGCGTATATATAAGGATATGAGTTTTAAAGAAATTTCTGATAATACTGGTGTGAGTATTAATACTGCATTGGGCAGAATGCGCTACGCTTTAATTAACCTCAGAAAGTTAGTAGAGGCAAATAGTATTGTTTTAACGAATTAATAGGTTACAGGTCGAGTGGATCTACTATCTTCATTCATGTGTCGTTCTTTAGTTGAACCTAAACAACAAGAATCATGGAAAAAATTTACACAAAGAATAAGAATAAAACTGTTTTAGTAAAGACCAAACCTGAAACGATTCAGTTTTTACTATCTTATTCTAAATCCTTAGAAATAATAGAAGCAAATGGTTTGCAGTTTGAAAGTAACTTAAACTAAAACCACTTTACAATAATATATAACCCTTAGGCTTTGCCTAGGGGTTTTTTCGTTTAAGCCTATGATTTAAGGTAATTAGATGTTCTTGAAACTTGCTTATAAGTAAAATACATCTACTTAAATGATAAGAATTGTACACATCTATTATATGGTTACTATATGTACCATTTATTTATGTTCAGAATTTTGGTCTCTCAAATTTGCGCTCTGAACTTTCCAAATTGGCTTTTATTGTGTCGAAATATACTTTTTCGATGTTTCACATCAAAAAAGCGTGGTTTGACAACATACTTTTTTGCACAGCACCCCTTTTCTCTAGTTTTATATCAGAAATAAAAAACAAACCATTTAACTAACAAGATTTTCCCAATCTTAACCAATTAAAGAAAGTAACTCGTATGAAACTACAAATTGAAGACTCAGAATTAGTTAGGGATTACATCAGCGGTAAAGAAAGTGCCTTAGAAGTATTAATCAACAGACACAATCAACGTATTACTAGTTTTATCTATTCTAAGGTTTTAGATAGGGATATCACAGAAGACATTTTTCAAGATACCTTTATTAAGGTAATCAAAACCTTGAAAAGAGGTAAGTATAGTGAGGAAGGTAAATTTTTACCTTGGGTAATGAGAATTTCTCATAACCTTATTATAGATCACTTCAGAAGAAATAAGAGAATGCCAATGTTTGAAGGTAGTGATGACTTTAATATTTTCTCTGTAATTGGAGATGATAAGTTAAATGCCGAAAAACAATTGATAAAGAATCAAATCGATACCGATTTAAGACAATTGGTTGAAGAATTACCGGATGATCAAAAAGAAGTTCTTTTAATGCGTATCTACAAGGATATGAGTTTTAAAGAAATCTCGGAAAATACAGGAGTAAGTATTAATACAGCTCTAGGTAGAATGCGATATGCATTAATTAACCTTAGAAAAATCATTGAAAAAAACAATATAGTTCTTACTAATTAAGAGTAGCGGAAAATAGAATAAACAATATTTCCAAATTTGCGTCGTTATTTTAGTGTAACAACGTAGGAAGTATGGAAAAAATTTACTCTAATTACCAAGAACAGACCGGATTTAATAAAGTATGTCCTAAAACAATCAACTTTTTGTTGAGTTATTCACAGGCACTTTTTGAATTTGAGCACGAAGATTTAAGTTTCGAAACCTTTTTAAACTAATAAAAAAACCCGCAATTAGCGGGTTTTTTTCTTTTTATAGTATTCATTTAATACTGTTTTTCTCCCAATTGTCTTTGTAATAACATCCTTCTCCATATCCCAACCTCTAGCCGGCGAATATTCGCGACCATACCATATAATTTGTAAATGAAGATCATTCCAAATTTCTTTTGGAAATAATCTTTTTGCATCTTTTTCTGTCTGAACCACATTTTTTCCATTGGTAAACCCCCATCTATAAAGTAATCTATGAATATGGGTATCAACAGGAAAAGCGGGAATACCAAATGCTTGTGATACAACTACACTCGCAGTTTTATGACCAACGGCAGGTAGTTCTTCTAAATATTCTAGCTCTTGAGGCACAATACCGTTATGTTTATCAATCAAAATTCTTGAAAGTCCGTGTATACCTTTTGCTTTCATAGGAGATAATCCTACTGGTCTTATAATGGTTCTAATTTCTTCAACGCTTAATTTAACCATATCATATGGGTTATCAGCTTTGGCAAATAGCAGAGGAGTAATTTTATTTACGCGCACATCTGTACATTGGGCAGACATTAAAACCGCAATCAGTAGGGTATAAGGATCTTTATGATCTAAGGGAACAGGAATTTCGGGGTAAAGTTCTTGTAGTTTCGAAATTGTAAAAGCTATTTTTTCTGCCTTAGTCATTAATTGTTTAATTTTGAGTGATAATATTTAAACACAAATTTATAAAACTTCACTTATGAATACGTTAAAAATTGGCGATAAAGTACCCTCGTTTACAGCTAAAGACCAAGATGGTACTACCATTAGTTTAGAAGATTATAAAGGGAAAAAATTAATCGTTTTTTTCTATCCAAAAGCAAGTACACCTGGTTGCACTGCCGAAGCCTGTAATTTAAGGGATAATTATAAAGAATTGCAAGCTGAAGGTTATGAACTTTTAGGGGTAAGTGCAGATTCTGAAACTAGACAAGCGAAATTTAAAAGCAAATATGAATTTCCATTTCCGTTATTGGCAGATGAAGACCATACGGTAATTAATGCTTTCGGAGTTTGGGGACCTAAGAAGTTCATGGGTCGAGAATACGATGGTATTCATAGAAAGACTTTTGTAGTAGATGGTGATGCTCTAGTGACTAAAGTTATAGATAAAGTAAAGACAAAAGATCACGCTGCTCAGCTTTTAGAATAGTTGATTCTATAGTGTGGAATACAAAAATCGCTCATTAGTTAATGAGCGATTTTTGTATTTAATTATTTAATAATAAGGGTTTTGTGATTAAGAATCGTTGGCCTCTACTTCTATTGTTTTTCTAGCGAAAAGATTTTTTTGTTTAATTATTTCAGCAATACCTTCTGGCAACATTTCTTCCCAACCCTCTTCATTGTTCATTAATTTTTTAAGAACATCTCTAGAGAATATATGCATCACATCAGGTTCATAATCGATGATGTCCATAACTTTGCCGTTGTATTTAAAGAACTTGTATAATTCTTTCATACGTGGATGAACCTTAACATTGTTGCTAGTCATAATCTGACCTGTATCAGTATTTTTCATAGGGTAGAGGTAAACCTGTAAATCTTTAAAGAAAAGCTTACCAAATGCCTCCAGAATTCCTCCACTTAAATGACGATAATATTTTTCATCGAAAATATCTACCAAATTGTTAACACCCATGGTAAGACCAATTCTATTCTTTGTAAAGTTGTTAAAGTATTCAACTAACTTATAATATTCTTGAAATTTAGAAATCATTACAGAATGTCCTAATGAACATAATAATTCTGCCCTGTCCATAAAATCTTGCTCATCAATTTCTCCTGAAGCTTTTAAGTTAGAAAGGGTAATTTCAAAAATAACGATAGTATTATTTTGGTCTACTTGTTTATCCCTAATAAAAATGTCATATGATTTCTCGAACATATCCAAATTCACTTTGGTAACAGGTCTAAAACTACCACGTAATGCCAAGATGTTTTTCTTATAAAGTACAGCTGCCGGTAAAAGATTATTGCCATCAGGACCAAACATAACTGCATCTGTCATATCATTTTTAATAAGTTGCAAACTCATTAATCGGTTATCTACATCCTTAAAATTAGGACCTGAAAAGTTAACCATATCGATTTCTAATGTATCCTTATCTATATGGTCATATAGATATTTCAACATTTTTTTTGGCTTATGATATTTGTAAAAAGCACCATAAATCAAATTGACACCAAGAATACCTAAGGTTTCTTGTTGTAATCTAGCTTCATTTTGTTTAAATCGAATATGAAGGATAATTTCATCGAACTCCTTTTGATTAGGATCTAGCTGATAGCGAATACCTACCCAACCATGACCTTTATAACGTTTTGAAAAATCAATTGTAGCAACGGTATTGGCATAAGAGAAGAATAATCTATCGGGATGGTTATCACGACTAATTCGTTCTTTCATTAATTGCATTTCATGATCAAGCATTGTTTTTAAACGTGCTTGTGTCACATAACGTCCATCAGTCTCAATACCATAAATAGCATCGCTGAAATCTTTATCGTATGCGCTCATTGCTTTTGCAATGGTACCAGAAGCTCCACCGGATCTGAAAAAATGACGGGCAGTTTCTTGCCCTGCACCAATTTCTGCGAAAGTTCCATATATATCTGGATTCAGATTTATACGTAAGGTCTTTGCTTTTATTGAAGGAATATTTTCAAAGACACTATCTCTTTTTAATACGGATGCCATTTTTTACCTGTTTAGCTTTTAACAAAGTTATAAAGAATGGTTGTTACAAAGGGCAATAGCCCGAAAAAAATGGTATAAGTTTCGGTTATTGTTTTAATTGCTAATTTATTACCACGATCTTATAATTTTGAAACCCATATTTTATTAAAAAGGAATTAAATTTGTAGCACATGACAGATGATTTACGTGTTACTTTTTTAGGAACGGGAACTTCTCAAGGTATTCCAATCATTGGTAGTACCCATCCGGTTTGTTTAAGTGATAATCCAAAAGATAAACGTCTTAGAGTATCTATATTACTATCCTGGAAAGATTATAATTATGTGATTGATTGTGGTCCGGATTTTCGACAACAGATGTTACGGCAAAGTGTTGGTCATCTTAATGGCATTTTATATACTCATGAACATTCCGACCATACTGCAGGTCTTGATGATATTCGTCCTTTTTTCTTTAAGCAGGGGGATATTCCTATTTATGCTCATAAACGTGTAGTGAAATCTTTAAAAAAACGTTTTGGCTATATTTTAAATGAAAAAGATAAATACCCTGGTGCGCCATCGGTTCATATTAATAAAGTAAAAAATAAAGTATCTTTTTTTATTGGTGATAAAGAAGTGACGCCTATTAATGTACTACATAATAAGCTTCAGGTTTTTGGATATAGGGTAGGGGATTTCACTTACCTCACTGATGTGAAAACGATTAAAGAAAAGGAAATTGAAAAAATTAAAGGATCTAAAGTCGTTGTTGTAAATGCATTGCGAATAGAACCACATATATCACATTTTAATTTAGCCGAGGCACTCGCATTTATTGACAAGATAAAACCAGAGAAAGCTTATTTAACACACATAAGTCATTTACTAGGTTTTCATGACGAGGTCGAGAAAGAGTTACCTAAGAATGTACATTTAGCTTACGATAATTTAACTATTACCTTATAACTATGAAAAGCAAAATATTCCTTTACCTGTTTTTATTTGTTTCTTTAATCTGTTTATATCTATTCGTTAGTAGCGGTAATTTTGCTGAAGCGAGTGATAATAGAATTTCTAAATTGCAAAGTGAAATAGAGATGCTGAAAGATTCTGTTCAGAAATCTAATTTGAAAGTATTGGATATGCAGTATTTTTCGTTGGAGAACAACGATGATGCTCTTGCTTATTTTGACCACCTTAAATTAGATAATCCTTCAGGTTATGTTGCTGATAAACTATTGGAAACCAATGAGCAAAAAGGAGATAATCCGTTAGTGCCTTATGAGGGAATGCAAAACGATTTTAAGATAAATAAAATTAAAGTACTGAATCACAAATGGATTCTAACCGATTTTTCCGATGGAAAATATTGGGGTGAATTATTGATTAAGTACGACTTAAAAGATGACTTAGGGGTAGATTTTACCCTGGTTGATCATTTGTTATATACTCGGAGTAATTAAATTTTACCAGTAATCCATTTTTTTAGAGAATAGAAGTTTTGAGGTGCAACACCATGCCCCGCAGGAAACTCTTCATAAATATATTCGATACCTAATTCTTTTAAAAATTTAGGAGCTTTTCTTGCCCAATCCACTGGTATAACTTGATCCATATCACCATGAGAACAATAGAAACTTAAATTTTTGAAGTCATTTTCGGCGTACGAATCTTTTAATATTTTTTCATTGATATAGCCACTTAAAGCGATAATATTTTTAACCTTCTCAGGATAGGATAGGGCAACGGCATAACTTAGAATGGTACCTTGACTAAACCCAAGTAAGTTTACATTTTGCTCATCTAAACCATAGGTAGAACAAGCCTCATCTATAAAACTCTTAATTTTATCACGAGAATCAATAGCTTGATCATCATCGCTCCATTTTCCTTTTTCTGCATCAAAATTTATGGCATACCATGCATATCCGTACGGTTGTAAAATGTAAGGTGCACGTACAGCTATAATACATAATTCTTCAGGTAATTCTGGGGCGAAAGAAAATAAATCTTCTTCATTGCTACCATAACCATGTAACATAAAAAGTACTGGTGGTTTTTTATCGGTAAGGCTAGATGGTCTTATAATATGTTCTAAAGATAGGGGAGCTGTTGTCATTGAATTATTGAATAAAAGTGAACCATTTTTGAAAATACGGACCTACTATTGGGACCTCTTGTTCTTTATCGCTTAGGGCTCCTAAAAAGCCATAAACCCAAAGTACGATATAACAAAGGTAAAGACCGTAAAGTGCGTATTGGTTAAACCAGACACTTGAAAATAAGGCGAAACCATGAAACATTAAATGTAGCCCGAATGCTTGACGTGTATGAAATCTTGCAAAACGATGCTTTGGTTCCATATTCATCGACAATGCTATGATGGCTCCAATGATGGTTAGGTAAGCAATAATTGCTGTAGTTTTTCCTGGTATGTTATTCTTGTTTTCCATTACTAATTGTTAACTACTAATTGATTGTTCGCAATGGTGCCCATTACTTTACCTTTCATTTTTTTGCCCAAAGCAATTGAATTTTTACTGGAACTAAAAATATGCTCTTCAGAAAATTCGAAAGTATCATCAGGATTAAAAAGTGTCAAGTTTGCTACTTGACCAACTTCAAGTTTAGGTACTTCCATTCCAAAAATAGACCTTCCTTTGGTTAATAAAGTAATTGCTTCTTCGATTCCTAGTAATTCGTTCAACATTCCGAAGATACTCTCAAGTCCTATAGAACCAAAATCAGCGTTATCAAATTCAACGTGTTTTAGTTCTATATTTAAAGGGGTATGATCAGATGTTACCAAATCTATAGTACCATTCTTCAACCCTTTTTGTAACGCTTTTATATCTGATGCCGTTCTTAAAGGTGGCATTACTTTATATTCAGTATCAAAATCTTGAAGTTCATCATCTGTAATTGATAAATTATGTGCAGCAACACTACAGTAGACCTCTAAACCTTTCTTCTTGGCTTCTGCGATTAATTTAACTGAATTTGATGTTGATATTGTTGGTATAAATAGTTTACCGCCTGTATATTCAAGAATAAATAAATCTCTTGCTACCTGTAATTCTTCTGCCAGAGCAGGAATTCCTTTTAAGCCTAATTTTGTGCTATTAATTCCTTCGTTTACGATTCCCTTTCCAGAGATGGTTTTATCTAGCGGAAAAGAAAAAACTAAGCCTTCAAAATTCTGTGCATATTGTAAGGCAATCTTTAGAAGATTAGCATTAGACACTGGGTGTTTGTAATCATAAAAGCCTAGTGCACCCGCATTTTTCATATCATAAAGCTCAGCAAGAGCTTCACCATCACCTTTTACGGTAAGGTTGCCTAAGGGATGCAAATTTGTCAATTGATCCTTAGCTGCACTCTTAAGATATACTATATCAGAAGACGAATCTGGTGTAGGATGACTACTAGTATTTAAAATCACATCTGTGAAACCACTTTTAGCAGCTGTAAGTAATCCGTTTTCGATTGTTTCTCGCTCTTCATAACCTGGTTCTCCAAAACTTACACCGCTATCGAACCAACCAATCGAAACATGAAGGTTGTTTATTTCAATCACCTTGGTTTTTCCTGTAGGCTCAATAGAAGTTTCAATAGCTTCAATTACTCCGTTCTTAATAAGAATATCCCTTTTTTTAAGGTGAAGACTCTTAGTGCTCCCATTTACTATCGTTACTGATTTTAAAAGTGTATTCATAGGGTCTTGGGTAATTCAGTTATCGCTTATTTTAAGATTTTTTGAAGTAATGTTTCTATGAGTACAAATGTGAATGCTAAAATAGCAAACCATTTCCAAAACTCGTTTATGGCATTGTTTTTTTGATTTTCTAAAAAGAAATTTGATAAAGATGAATCGCTATTTTCTTCAGGTAATTGAGAATAGCGCAATTCACTTTCTTTTCTGTTGTCATTAAAACTTATATGCCTAATAATGTTCTCATTATGTATGATTTTATAAATGCCCGCTTCTTTCGGGTTATCTATAAATTTGACCTTTACCTTTTTTGGTAAGACCCTTTGTTGTGGAATGAATTCATTTTTTTCGTTTGATATTTTAATGACATCATCTTGTTGCAAGGTGATAGGTAATTCTATTTCAACCTGACTACCAAGACTTGCATACAAAGGAAGCTGTTTTAAACTGTTTGTTCCCATATTGTAAAATGTAGGAACAATTAATGGTGAATTTTTAAAATTTGAATTATCGTTACTTATAGATGCTGCAAAGAAATATGCATTTTCACTTCCTATTAAAAAAGGTTCTTTATTCTGAAATTCAATAGCAATAGGTGCTTTTGTAACTATTGTGTAATGTTCTTTTGTTTTAGGGAATTGAAAATCGGTCACTTTCTTTTCAAACACATTTGTGAACAATGGGTGTTCCGTTTTTACAGAAGAAATGGCCATATCTTGAACTACGGTATTAATATAGCGAGTGTTATAAGAAGTTGCTAATTCGTTATATGAATTGAAATCCCCGTCAGTAGCGGGTATTAAAACATAACTACCACCATTAGTGCTAAACGATTTTAGGGCAGTACTAAGTGAACTTGGTATTTTTTGAATTTCATTGAGAATCACTAAATCTTGATTGTCTATAGTACTATAATTCAGTTGTTCTAATGTGCTAATCGTTAAATCAAACTCATCATCTGAATATATTCGTTTTAAAAAATCTGCCGATGTCGTACCAATAACCAAGACTTTTATCTCTGATTTTTTATCAATATTGAAATAAAACTGATTATCATAATTGAGTCCGGTATCGGTTATAGCAACTTTTCCTAAAATAACATCTTTGGCATTTACCGTAAATCGGACTTCTGCATTTTTACTATCATTGAATTTAGCCGCCGTTTTGGCAATCAACTCATTTTCATTAAATAAAGAAACAGGAATAGTTCGTTCACTAGAATTTGTAGAAAGTTGTGCAACTAATTCTAAAGTTTCGTTAGTTCTATTTTCTATATAAATAGAGTCAATGGAAGTATTTATAATGTTGTTGTTCGAAGGTTTAATATACGTTATATTGACATTGCTAATGGAGTCAACCTTTTGAATAGTACCCATACGTTGTTGAAAATCAGATATAAGTACTAAGTTTTTTTGTAGACCAGTAATATTAGAGAAATAGGTGTTGCCTTTTAAAACTATTTCGGCTATACTAAGTTGTTCAGAAGTAACATTAAGGGTGAGTAATTCATTTTGAATATCCTTAATTTCAACATCTTTAAATACTTTTTTATTGGTAAATAAAGTAAACCGCTGATCTTTTGGTATCTGTTGTATAAACTCTTGAATAGTATTTTTGAAAAGATTTTCATTTTCAATTTGACCATTCATACTAAAGGAATCATCTAAATAGAAGACTGTTTCTTTTTCTTGTAGTGCAGAATCATTTGCAATAAAGGGTTGTGCAAAGGCGATGACCAAAGCCGCAAGCAAGCCTAATCGAGCAAGTAGCAAAAGCCATTTTTTTAATGAACTACTTTTTCGTGATTCTGAAACCACTTGCTTTAAGAATTTTACATTGGTAAATGGTGTTTTCTTAAAACGGCGTAATTGAAAAAGATGAATTAATATAGGAATGAGTAATAGTAAAAGGCCCCAAAGTATTTCTGGATATTTAAATTGCATCCCTGTTTTTGATTAGGTCAAAGATAATTATTTTGAATTTACAAGCTTAATTGATAACAACTATTATTTGATCAGAACTAATTTCAATTTTTTAAAATTGAATAAAATCAACAGAAGAAGAAATAATCTTTCGAAGGTTTATGATGTAGTCCGGTAAAGAAAGATTTTATGCTCATCTGTTCTTCTGCATTTGCTACGGTAATAATGCTCTGAGGTCTTTCCATTTTTTTAAGTTCAGAATAATGAATCAATTTTATACCGTAAATATCTTTTCCTATTTTCTTTGGGTTATCGCAGACCCATTTAAAATGTATATTACTTTCAACTAATGATTTGGCAATCGTTTTTCCTTTTTTGCCAGCTCCCCATAATACAAGGGTATTGGCTAGATTATATTCTAGTTTTAAAAAGTAATGCAGTTTAATATCTAGAAAATAGTTTTGAGCATAATGCTCGCTTGTTCTTGATGTACGCGTATCATAATCTCGCCAATAGTGTAATGATTTGGTACACGGTATGCAGGTAAGTCCCTTTTCATAAAACCTAAAGGCTAGATCATAATCTTCAGGATATCTGTCAGGCTGAAAAGCTCCGCATGTATCTAAGTCATCTTTGTGAACCATCCAGCAGGGGGAGGGAATCACACATTCCTTATAAATCTCTTGAAAGTTGGTTCCGCCAGCAGTCAATTGGTTCAGCCATTTTTCATAACGATCATATCCGTCGTTTACTCCGTTTTCAGCAAAGTATTTTACTTGACCAATTGCTAACGAGCCTTTTCCTTTTTCCTCTAAGGACTTTAACATTAAGTTAATTCTATCTTTTGTCATATGGTCGTCAGCATCCATTCTGGTAATGAATTCACCACTACTGTTCTCATATGCTTTTCGAAGAGCAGTTATAATACCCGATTCATTATTCGAAAAAATTTTAAAACGACTATCTAAATGCGAAAATCGTTCGGCAATTTCTAAACTTTTATCCTCTGAATGATCATTTATCGCTAATACCTCCCAATTTTGGTAGGTTTGATTGCGAATAGATTCTAAGCATTCCTCAAAATAATCTTCTACATTCTTAAACGGAATCAGTATACTGACTAGAGAATTTGTCATGTTGGCAAGGTACTTAAAAACTGAATTTCAGCCTTTTAATTCCTTTTGAATTTAGGTTTGATGAAATAGATTGAAATAAAATAAGAAAAGGCTTTATTAGATAAGAAATCCTTTATATATTTGCACCCGCATTCAGGGAATACCTGATGAGGCACTCAGGAGAAATGGCAGAGTGGTCGAATGCGGCAGTCTTGAAAACTGTTGAGGGTCACACCTCCGGGGGTTCGAATCCCTCTTTCTCCGCGAAAAGTCCTTTAAAAGGCACCAAAAACCCTGTAAATCGTTGATTTACAGGGTTTTTCATTTTTATTGATTTCATTTAATATCAAATAATATCATTCTAAAAGGGGCTAATTCGGTGGAGGTTGAGTAAATCCAAAAAGGTCCACCAGATATTCATAAATAACTGATAATAAGTTTCTTACAATAATTATTAATTGTGATTTTTTGATTAAATTAAAGCAAATTTAAGCTCAAAATTATGTCACGTCCACTTTCCCTTCTATTTTTCATCAAAAAAAGTAAAGTAAATTCTGCAGGTAAGACTACGATTTTCCTGAGAATAACACTTGACAGCCGTCGGTCAGAATTTAGCGTCCACCGAAAAGTCCACCTTGACTTGTGGAACTCTCGAACCCAACTAGTGATGGGAAACTCTGCTGATGCTCAAGAAATCAATAGACATTTAAGCGATATAAAAAATAGAATTTATTCGATTCAGAGGAATTTTGAACAGGACAAAGCTTCTTATTCCGCTTCTGATATGCGCGATGTACTATTGGGCAAGGACAAAATAAAAAAAATGCTCCTAGAAATATTCCAGGAACATAATGATGAAGTCGAAAGTCTTATAGGCAAGGGTTTCTCCCCTGGTACAGCGGAACGCTATCGCACCTGTAAAAAACACGTCACGGAATATATTAGGAAGAAGTACAAGAAAAATGATATTCCGGTCCAAGATGTGGACCACAAGTTCATTACAGGCTTCGAATACTACCTTAAAATGACCCGTAAGTGTGCGCATAACTCCGCAATTAAATATATTACCAATTTTAAAAAAATCATTCGCATAGCTTATGCGAATGATTGGATCGATAAAGACCCTTTTGTAAATTGGAAGGGAAAGCTGAAAATTGTTGAGCGTGAATTTTTAACCGAAGGGGAGATTCAACGTATTATCGATTTAAAATTTAAGATAAAACGCTTAGATCAAGTACGAGACATCTTTGTCTTTTGTTGTTTCACAGGCCTAGCCTATGCAGATGTTAAGAAACTGACCAATGCCGATATCGTAATAGGTTCAGACGGCGAGAAATGGATTAAAACCAGACGGACCAAAACCGATACTAGAAGTAATATTCCTATCTTACCCATTGCCCTGGCTATCATTGAAAAATACGAAGATGATGAGCTTTTGAAAGAAAAAGATTTGGTTCTGCCCGTACTGAGCAATCAAAAAATGAATTCGTATATTAAAGAAATTGCAGATTGCTGTGGTATTGTGAAGAACTTGACTTTCCACTTAGCCAGGCACACCTTTGCAACAACGGTGACGCTTACAAATGGGGTTCCTATAGAATCCGTTAGTAAAATGCTCGGTCATACGAATTTGCGAACCACGCAACATTACGCCAAGATTTTGGATATGAAAGTAGGAAAAGACATGGCAGTTTTAAGAAATAAGTTTATGTAAATCTTTAAAGTTGGTCTTCAAAATTTCTTTCAACCCTACTCTGAAGTTTTTTTAGATAGCCAGAAATTGGCGTGGTCAATTCTTGTTTACCTTCAATACCCTTCTCTACAAACTTTTTAGCTTGCGCTTTCCAGTTTTTGATGTTTAGACCTCCTCGTAGTTTCCAATTTTTTGATTCATAGTAGGCATAGAATTTTCTACCTTCCGTTTCCTGCCAATTATTCTCTCTAAAAAAAATTAAAACAGCCCGGCCATTTTTTGGTCTTTCCAGTTTATTTAAGTTTTCTTTTGTTTTATGTTTAAAAGAAGGTACCAGATTTTGGCCAGGTTCCGGTACGCTGCTGGCCAAATTTTGACGTGGAAGTGTCCCAGAGGTTGTACCACTACTTGTCCCGAAAATGGGAAGCCTTACTCTTGAGCCCCTTGCCGGATGAAAGGAGGGAAAGTAAACTAGATATCCCCAGTCGTTCAAATCCTTCAGATAATTGTGGTAAGTCGTTTTTGATTTGAACTTTGCCCTTTTCATTATGGCTGTCCTATTTATGGTCAAGGTCTTTTTAAAGTACTCCCTGTTCCATTTCTGGAAGAACGCCAGGTACAAGGTAATGTGCCCTTGTTTGACCCTATCGTCCTCGTTTAATTTTTCGAAGACGGCATTCAGGTGAGCGATGTAGTTCACTTTTTCCATCACATTCCCGTGATTTTGTTATCGTTATTTCTTTCTTGGTACCGTACCTGCTTTTTTTCTTTGAAGTACTTTTTCTCTACCATCATTGGCTTTTTGACCGGTTCGGTTTGTTCAAAGAGGGCATACAGCATTGCCGCCGTAGGTTTGGTCTGGGATTTTTCGATATCCTTCAGTATCGCGATCATTCCGTTCATGCGTTTCTTTATCAGCAAAGAAATCCTGTTTTCCAAGGTCTCCATCCGTGGTCCTAAATTCTCTGTCGGTGAAATTCCATTTTCTTCAAAAAAGTCCATCATCAGGAGTAATGTCATCGACTGGGACCTTGATAACATTTTACTAAATTTTCTAAAATGACCGGCTACTGAACTTTTAATCTTTAGTGTTTCAAATTCTTCTTTTTCATATCCCTTATCCATAGTTTTTAGTAAAATTGATGCCTATTCACGGCGGTTAACGATTGTTTTTACTAAAAAGCAGCGATAATCCATAGATTCAAAATATTGAATAAACCCTGTTAACCCATATAAACGTTAGGTTTATGGCAAAATCGAATAAACGAAACATAGCTTTAGCGTGTTACCCTCTTGCTATTCCCTTAGATTTGCATTGTTGTTTATATAGAGATTTTTACGTGGTG
>TARA_R110001583_G_scaffold48027_1_pt1 | contig 48131 bp, 68 predicted proteins | sample TARA_R110001583 | Tara Oceans TARA_R110001583 (sample SAMEA4398432) | marine metagenome | biome: Polar Biome; feature: [MES] marine water layer (ENVO:01000295) within the mesopelagic zone...; material: water (ENVO:00002006), including particulate matter (ENVO:01000060) such as...... | reverse complement strand
AAAGAGTGCATATGAGCACCGCATATTTTACTTCTGATCAACACTTCGAACATGGCACTGGTGACGACCACCCAGAGCATGCCATGCGCATCATGGCAATTGAACAGGAGCTTAAAGCCCGAGGCCTTTGGGATCAACTGATTCACGTCAATGGACCGGCAGCTAATTTGCCGGACATTTTACGTGCGCACAGCCCAGGTTATGTAGAGCAACTGGGGTTAATCCAACCACAACAAGGCTGCATCTACGTTGATGAAGACACCCCTATGACATCAGGATCACTTCACGCCGCGATCCACTCGGTAGGCGCATGCACAGCCGCCCTTGATGCCGTACTAGCTGACCAGTACAACAACGCCTTCGCGGCGGTACGCCCACCGGGTCACCACGCAGAACACCGCAAAGCAATGGGGTTTTGCTTTTTCAATAACGTTGCCATTACTGCGTTGCGAGCGGCTGACGTCCATCACCTGCAACGTATCGCCATACTGGACTTCGACGCCCACCAAGGCAATGGGACTATTGATATCTTAGGCAATGATCCGCGCTTTCTTATTCTTTCAAGCTTTCAACACCCCTTCTATCCCTACACGCACTATCAAGATAACCGTTACAATAATTTAGTGAACGTTCATCTTGATGCAGGCACGGGAAGCGCGACCTTTCGCGCAGCTATCGAAAGCAGCTGGTTTCCAGAACTAAGGCGATTTGCGCCAGAGTTGATTTTAGTGTCCGCTGGCTTTGATGGTCACAAAGCAGATCCTATGGCGGAGTTAAATCTTGAAGATGATGATTTTTCGTGGATTGGCAGAGAGATAGCAAAAGCATGCGCAGCGAGGCGCACACCTTGGGTCAGTGTGTTAGAAGGAGGGTACAACCTAAATGCACTTGGACGCTCCGTCGCGGAATACTTATCCACTAAGGTCAGTGCTGGTAACGAGTAATTACCATTTAACACACAAGACTACACAATGGCGGTATTAAAAAACGCGTTCCGAGTCCAAGCTTAAAGCTCATGTTCAGCTGAGCTCTATTTATGCAACTAGAACACATTCCGCCGATTATACGCTCTGCAACAAGCTGCCCCAAAAGTTGGAGCCGGCTAGTTGCTGTCGAATGGGTTATGGTCGGGTCGCTGCTATTAGTTAGTAGCGCCGTTCTTATGATTGCTTTGCGCTAACCCTAACAACACACCCTGATTCCCAACCATCGAGCAGACATAAAAAAAGCCAGCATTGCTGCTGGCTTCTTAAAATAAGTGGCGGAGGGATAGGGATTTGAATATTCGAAACAACACCGTCATGCAATGCTAACCCGCGTTTTTAGCGGCTCTCAGCCTATGCCAGCAAGTAAGTAACGATAGTTTTTGTTCCCAGTTCATTCCCAGACATTCTTTACGCGTACGCATAATACGCGCGCAAATAGATCAAAGATCAAATATTTTTATATCATCGGAAAAAGGTTACAACGGTTACAGAGTTGTAATTTATCGCTACAAGCCGCATTGAATCAGCGTTTTTAAACGATTAGATATGGTTACAAATAGGTAACTAATAAGTAACTTGTAACCTTTCATATAAGTAACCAATCAATAAAATAAAATCTATATAAATCAATTACTTATGATTTTGTAACCTTTTATGTAACCAATAGTTACCTTTTAAAAGTTACACATAAAATCCAGACTGCATGCGCCTTGTAGCCTGTTTCTTCGATGAAGTAACTTCTGTAACCTTTTTCCGACGCAAGACAAGTATTGGTGGTAATAACCCACACCAATTCCCAATCTGTGGATAAATACGCTCGATACTGCAAGGATCTGCATGGTTGGTTTTACACAATTAAAAAGCCGCTCACGGCAGCACACAGGCGGCCTGAATGCCTGTGTGCGCACTACTCAAAATCAAATGAGAACCCACCCAACAAGCGCCGCAGGCGTGGCGAGGGATGAGCGCGCGCCGTGGGGGCTGCCGATCCTCCAGAAAATTACAGGGTGTCATTCTGCGCCACACGCCATGGTGTCATATCACGCCATCAATACTGGCCGAAACTTGACCGGCTGGGGGTTGGTGTTGCCATGCAGGCGGCATATGAGTTTGAAATTGATCGCTAAACCAGCGATTTACATAAGGAAATTCAGTGTGGAATATGATAGAATTCTTGCGAAGCTTTAATTATATATAGAGGCTTTCTTCTCTCTTTTATAGCCCAATTTTTTTTGGTCTACTGGCCGGTACCGGCGCACAAAAAAGCCGACACATGGTCGGCAAGCTGCACAAATTAGTATGTCGTTAGTATAGTTACTGTCTAACAGAGTTTGCGATCGCTACTTCGATTTTGTACGGATCGAATGCAATAATCTCATCACCCGCCGCATCGTTGAATGATTCGAAATCAGACATTAGCGGTGTAATCTCATTCCGCGCAAATGCTGCAGCTGCTTGATCAATCGAACCAAAACCACCGTTAGTGCGCGGTACAATCCCCATCAATGCTGGCGGCACTCGATGCGCTGCGAGCATATCATCGCGAGTGACATCTTTGATCTGGCTGAACTCATCCTTCGCTGCAACTTCACTTATCGGTATCACTTGCACGCCGTCTTTCTTGCCGTTGGGTGAGTACATGAATAAGTTTCGGAAGTTCCCCACCCCTTTTGATTCTTTGAGCGCCGTCCGCATTGCCTCGATGTCATCGGTGCTTTGCGATGTATCATTTACATACAGAATGAATCCAGCATGACTACCGTTCAGATAGTACTTGCGGCGGAATAGAGTCGCGTTTTCATTGAGAAATGCGCTCTGCAAGCTGGCCATGTATTGCGGTACGCCGTAGATCTCCTGATCCACATCCACCTGCCGAATGTGAAACACTTTATTCTCGAATTGGTATGCCCTCAGATACTGTTGAACGAACCAAAACCCATCAAGATCTTGATCGCGGCGTGTGTATTTTGCGAGCGAAGGTCGGTAAATCTTAGTGCGATTAAACCCATTCGTTACTTCTTCGAGATATGCATTAGCCATCACTATATAGTCGAGAGCTAACTGCTTAAATGCCTGTCGAGACAGTAATTTTGTCGGCTTGAAACAGCTCGCTAATATATTTACTTTAAAATGCACCGCACTTTCGTGATGCACTGCGCTACGCAATGCCTTCGCCAGTCCAGTAGGGCTTATCGGCGGCTCATACCACTTATCAACGCGAGCGCACTCGATATAATCTAGCCATCCTTGCCCATCGATAACAGGCGTCGGATCTCCAAATGAAAATGCCATCGGTCCTGCTAGTTCTTGCACTTTATTATCTGACATTATGACAGCTCCATTATTGATCCAGTGTTTCCGGTATCGCCATCGAGCGGATCTTTGTCGAGTGCGTGCATTGTTGCCCACGCCAAATCAGCGTGCCCTATTTTTCCATTGCGGCCGGATGAATAAGTAACTTTTTTACCCGATGCCGTCATTGTTTTTCTAATAGCACCAAATGCGGCTGCTATATCAGTCCATCCAGCATCAAATTCCAATCTGTTTTTACTGATTATGTTATATGTCTTATTAACTAATTGGCCTTTTAGCTCTGGCGTATAGTAGTAATCTTTCACAGCTGGGAAAAACTTCCGAACTAATTGAAAAACAGAACTACCAATCCCGTTCGTATCAATACCGATATGCTCGACATTATAACGATTAGTTAAATCTTTAATGGCTTTAGCTTGCTCCTCATAATCAAGACCTTGGAACTGAGCCTTTTCAATAATTCTGTGTTTATCTAAAATAGAGCGAGCCGGTAAAACAACAACAAGACCCGCATTATCTCCATCCTCACCCTCGCCGTTTGGATCATAACCAACCCATACCGATCTATTACCAACGGGTCTATTTGCAAAAGGCTTGAAAAATGAGTCCCAAATATCCCAAGAATCGACCATGCAACGCATCATCATTGTCATCGGAAACAACGAGCTCAAATCATCGATGAACTCGCACTCAAGAAGATTCGAAAATTGGTGCTTATTATATTTTCGGCGCAGTTTATCCATGTTAAATAGCGTACATCCGCCATCTAATGCATCATGGATAGTGACGACTTGTCGCCACTGATAGTCCTTTCCAAGCTGCCCCTTACGTAATATTTCCTTTCTAATATCAATATCGACAACTTCGGACTTTGGCCGACCTTCGTTATACGTAGCGCCAGACCAAAAGAGATATCCCTCATGAGAAATGCTAGAAGGAGTGCTAAAGTAGGTCTCCTTCCACTTAGCATGCAAGGCCATACCTGAAGTAACGCGCTGCATCTCCAAGAAATTGTGAGTCCACATATACTCATCAAAATATAGATTTCCAGTATAACCTTGCGCTGTTTTCGCATTTGTCCCAAGAAAATGCATTTCTGCACCGTTTGGTAAAATAATCGGGTCACCAGTCAATTCAATGTCTGCAGCGTCTCGACAGAACTTAACAATATATTTTTTAAAGTTGTGAGCTTGGGCTTTTGATGCTGATATAAAAATTTGGTTATTACCGTTAACAACGGCATCCACAGCGGCCTCATGAGAAAAATAATAAGTAGCGCCAATCTGACGCGATTTTAGAATATTTCTAATATCGTTTAGTTGACCGGCACGGTACCAGTCCTTTTGATACTCAAACATCCCATCTAAAAAAGCCTCCTGAAGCCTATCAGCCTGCTCCTGAGAATAATCATTCTTAACCGGCTTTTTCTTAGGTCCAGCATTGCGCGCAGCTATTTTTGGATTTAAATCAGTCTCATTACCGCCGTTGCTATATTTTGTTATGCGCGCAAAACGCTCCATCTGCCGAGACAGTAAATCTATCTCCTTGAAATCCTTACCTTCTTTGTTTTCCTTCATCACAAGAAGTATATAACGCGCCTCTGTCGCTCCTTCCACCCGCTCAATTGCCGTCGCATCGTCCCACTTGTCACGCGCTTTCCAGCTGTGTACCGTAGCTTCTTTCTCACCGAGCATTTCTGAAATGCGTGCGATGCGAAGCCCAGTCCAGTACAGGTATTTAGCCTGACGACGGTTATCGATTTCGTTCGTATCTGTAATATCGATTGCGTTATTCATGCGCTCAGATTACAAGCCAACGCCCATCTATTTATTCATTACTCTTGTGTAAGCAGACCGCATACAAACAGCCGCATTTGATGCATAGCGCATATCTGGACAAAACTGGAGTCACTTTCGAACTATCGATCAATGATCACAGAATGGGACACCACCAATGGCTAAGAACACAAAAAAGAAATTCCGAGTCGGCGTTGCTGCCCGTACTGTCGATGGACGTGAAATCAAATCCGAGTGGATTAAAAAAGCCGCAGCCCTTTACAGCCCTGAAGTGTATGGTGCCCGAATTAATCTAGAGCATATTCGCGGCGTTCTTCCTGAATCAGCATTCAGCATGCTTGGCGATGTACTTTCGTTAGAATTTACGCAAGAAGACATTGGCGGTGTTAAGCGCGACGTAATTTATGCCGAGCTTGAACCTAACGATGAATTAATTGCGATGAATAAAAAGGGCCAAAAGGTCTACACATCGATGGAGCTACAGCCAGACTTTCCGAACGAAGGTGACTTCTATATGGTGGGTCTGGCAGTTACCGACTCGCCAGCATCGATGGGAACTCAGCGACTATCATTCAATGCCGCAAAAACCGGCAAAAATATGATCGGTGAATACTCAGAAACAGAATTTATGTTTTCTGACGATGAAAACGAAGATGACGATCGACCAGGTATCCTTGAACGTATCACTAAAATGTTCAGCGGCCTGAAAAAAGTAACGGATAGCAAAAATGGTGAACTTGAACTGGCAATTGAATCAATTGCAGAAGAATTCACCAATTTCGCAAAATCAATCCCATCGGATAACTCATCCGAAGTCGCTGAGCTAAAGGCTCAACTCCAATTATTAAAAACCAACTACTCAGCATTAAAACTAACCTGCGACGAACTCTCGACAGCCATGGAAGGCACCGAGAAATTTAACCGCCGTCCGCCCGCCACTGGCGGTGATGGCGAAGAACAAGTCGACTACTAATAAAGCCGATTTAAAAACACCACTCGGACAGTGAAAAAAGGAACATCAAAATGAAAGAATTTACTCGTCGTAAGCTAGATACCTACATGGCGAACATTGCAAGCCTTAATGGCGTTAGCTCTGTTGAACAGAAATTTACGGTTGAACCGACTGTTCAACAACGCCTTGAAGATACAATGGCAGAATCATCTGCCCTTCTATCTCGGATCAACGTCGTCCCAGTCGATGAGATGAAAGGCGAAAAAATTGGCCTCGGTGTACCCGGAACCATCGCCAGCAATACTGATACATCTACGTCAGATCGCCAAACTCAAAGCCCATTTGCGCTATCTGCAGAAGGCTATGAAGTGTTTAAAAACAACTTCGATACCCACATTACTTATCAGCAGCTGGATATGTGGGCAAAATTCCCCAATTTCCAAAAGCGTGTTCGTAATCATGAGCTAAAAGCTCAAGAGCTTGATCGTTGTCGAATCGCATGGAACGGCGTAAGCCGCGCAGCAAACACAAATCGTACTAACTTCCCATTATTGGAGGATGTAAACACCGGCTTTCTTCATAAATATCGTACATACGCTGCTGATCGCGTACTGGATACCGATGGCGTTAATGCTGGTGAAGTACATGTCTATGAAGGTGCTGATGAATTTCAGAATCTAGATGCATTAATCATGGATGCTGTAAATAACCTAATCGATCCATGGTATCGCGAAGATGATCAGCTAGTTGTTATTATCGGCCGATCTTTATTCGCTGATAAGTATTTCCCACTTGTTAATAAGGCGCAACCTAACAGCGAGAAAATGGCTGCTGATATGATCATCAGCCAAAAACGGATTGGTAATATCCCTGCGACGCAAATGCCATTTTTCCCAACGAACTCCATTCTGGTTACATCGTTGGACAACTTGTCTTTGTATTATCAGTCAGGTGCTCGCCGTCGTCATATTCAAGACAATCCAAAACGCGATCGTATCGAAAACTACGAATCATCAAATGATGATTACATCGTAGAAGACTACGGCCGTGGCTGCTTGATTGAGAACATCGTCACAACGGCACCGGCTGGTTAATTTAATAACAAACCGTGAAAGTAAGAATCAACCCGCGTCAGAATAAAATAATTATCTGACGCGGATTTGGTTGAATCCGCGAGAGGAACAAGAAATGGCAACAACACCTGCTCAACGCGTCCGCATGCGAAAACTTGCAGAGATGCAATCTACATCGATTGAAAAGCCTCGCAAAGATATTAATTTGTATGAACAAATGATGGCTATGTTATATGACCACAAGCGCACTTTAAAAAAGATCCAATCGATTGCCGCAAAAGGTCAACAAAAAGCTATTTTCCTTGAAGATTATCGCCCTTACATCGATGGCGTATTATCGGCCGATACAGGTGAACAAGACGAAATCATTACAACCGTCATGATTTGGTCTATCGATGCTGGCTTCATTGAAGACGCCCTAACTATCGCCAGCTACATCATGCGTCACAAAATGCAACTGCCAGATCGCTTCAATCGCACAATCAATGTTGTGATCGCAGAAGAGATCTCAGAACTCGCATTAAAGCCCGATACCCCTGTTTTACCCGAGCACCTAACCGCCCTGTACGAACTGATCGGAAAAACCGACATGCCAGACCAGGTACGAGTAAAACTGGAAAAAGCATGCGGCCTCGGATTAACCGAATCAGCGCCAGAAGCTGCACTACAATACCTGAAAAATGCAATCGCATTAAGCGATCGCTGTGGCGTTAAACAGCAAATAAAAGCGCTGGAAAAGCAGCTGCAGTCAGACGACCAAAAATCCGAAGACGAAAAATCCGAAGACGAAAAATCCGAAGATGAACAGAATTCAGACTCTGCCGATACACCAGAGTCATAACCGAGCGTCCTCGCGCGTCGCGGGCTTGCGGCCGTAGGCAGATTCTCTCCCCGGACGATCTACCGAAAGCCGCAATCACCCGCTCTTAATCGGAGTTATCATGGCCTTTATTGCAAATACACCAGCGCCGGAAGATGAAGGTAATATCGATAACTTCAACGATTTTTGGCCCGCGCTATCGTTACCAAATTCCCGAGAAATATTACGCTTAGACAGCGACATCACCACCTCTCGTTTAACGGCATTATTGCAAAACGCAATGATCGACGTTAATCACCAGCTCGACTCATTCGTCGTCGAACAAACAGTCGCTGGAATTACCTACGATCAAATTACAAATGATAAAAAGCATTTATACACCCGCGCTATTTATGCAACCGCACAAGCACAACTGTTATCTGACATGCGCGACTACGACAGCACTCAATCAGCGCAAGATAAAACCGACACGTTAAAACCAAGCATCGACGAACAACGCCGCATCGCAACAATATCCATTCGTCAAATGCTAGGTAAATCCTTTAGCCACGTAGAGCTAATCTGATGCCGATCGTAACCGCACAAAAACACGAAACCGTCGACGCCCTGAGTTACCGAACCCTCGGCACAACCGACGCCGTCGAACAGATATACCAACTTAATCAAAACTTGGCTGAATTAGGTCCGTTCTTACCGCATGGAACGCAAGTGCAAATACCCGAAATAACCACAACAACAACAGCGACGGTGAAACGCACCGCGCTCTGGGACTAGGAGAGAGCTCGTGGCAGAGCCAAGCACCACAACACTAGGAATCGCAGCAGCTACCGCAGGCATAACCATCGGCAGCGCCGCGCTTGGTCTCGATACAGAGACAGCAATCGGCGCACTCGCCGGAGCAGCCGTATTTGTTACCAGCGCAAAAGAAATAAACTTAATTACCCGCGTTGTATACCTACTCGCCAGCGTCATCATTGGCTATTTTGTAGCGCCGGAAATAATTAACCACACCTTCATCGAAGTGCGCGCCGTAGCCGGATTTGTCGGCGGCTTGCTTGGCGTTACAGCCGGTCAATTACTGCTAAAACAAATGCATAATACCGATCTATCATGGATTATCGGGGGCAAAAAGAAATGACCGCCTTAGATTTAATCGTACTTTGGCTATGCATCATCAGCATCGGTCGACTTATTACCTACCGCCGCCAAGGAGCAACATTTAAGCGATCCTATGGTATCGCAGCTTGGCTACTGATTACCGCCATCGGATCGTTAGCAATCTATATCGTCGGCGGAAAAATATGCACAACTAATATTCCAATTATTTTACCGATAATGATTATCGTAACGATCATACTCATTCGCGCCCGTGGCAACGTCGCTCAAATCGTAAATATTCGGAGGCTATTAAATGACTAATGTTCTGCTGTTTGGATCAAAGTGCGACGAAGTGCTAGAGCTAACGCAACGCCTTAAAAATGCGGGAATTGACGTCATCATAACCGATGAATTTACATCAAACGTACAATCTGCCGTCATCCAGTTTCAACGCACCTATAATCTCGTAGCAGACGGCATCGTCGGCCAAAAAACAATGGCCGCCCTAAATGGTAAAAATAATTACAAGTTTCTATCCGAAGATAACCTGATCGAAGCTGCAGAGTATCTATGCTGCGAACTTGCAGCAATTAAAGCAGTAAATGCAGTAGAAAGTCGTGGTCACGGCTTCCACCAAAACGGCGATCCGGTCGTATTGTTTGAACGCCACATCATGCGCCGTCGAATGCTCGCCAATGGCATCGATGAATCAACTGTCGGTATCGCAGAGCACCAATGGCCAGATCTCGTTAGTCGTAAATCGGGAGGATACAAAGGCGGCTTAGCCGAAAATCAACGACTAAATCTAGCATGCGAAATCCACCAACAATCAGCACTAGAAAGTGCCAGCTGGGGTCAGTTCCAAATCATGGGCTATCACTGGAAAAGCCTAGGCTATGCCAGCATCAGCAGCTTCGCCGCATCAATGAGCCGTGATGAGCGCTCGCAACTATCAGCATTCGTCGGGTTCATTGAAAAAGACCCAGCCCTGCACAACGCATTAAAAACCAAAAACTGGCAACAATTCGCCCTTATCTATAATGGCAAAGCCTACGCAAAAAATAACTATGATCAAAAACTACAGGCAGCCTACACAGCTGCTATGGAGTTAAAACATGCTTAAAAATGCACTTGCAGTCATCGTCGCCATTGGCATCGTTGCATTTTTAATTAACAGCAACATCCATCTTAAAAAAGATCTCGCAACGGCCAACGCCGTCGCAACCGCACGACAATACCGCATAACCGATCTCGAAGAAAAACACGCACAAGCACAAGAGCAACAGCGCCGCCTGTCAGAATTACTCACCGCCAACCGCATTGCCGCCAACCGCCAACGCCAAGATCTGGAGACACTCATTAATGAAAATGCTGAACTTAAAGCATGGGCTACTCGTCCTTTGCCTGACGATATTAGCAAGCTGCAGCGCACAGAAAACCTTACCGGACATACCGCCTTCACCGAGTTCATGTCCCATCGTATCCGCCTGCACACTGAGTCCAGTACTGCTGAAAAACCACCTTGATATCGTTAATGCACTGCTAACAACCGAAAACGACTGGGCCGACTGCGCAGCCCAAATCGACGCCATCGTCGAATGCCAACTTCGCGACCAGGTGCGAACCAATGAACAAACTGAATAGCTTAAAAGAACAACTAATAAACATGATTCCTCAACTAAAAAAACAGCCAGATAAACTGGTTATTTTTGCCGACGAAGGAACCATAAAAGGCGAATTTCAGAAAAGCATGTCGTGGCAGTACGAATGGAAAACAATCATCATCATCGAAGATTTCCACGGCCATCCAGACACCCTATTTTTACCAATAGTTTTATGGTGCGCGAAAAATCAGCGCGACTTAAAGCGTGACGACATTAAATTCATAATCGACCACTTAGACAACGACCGGAGTCACATCCGTATCGAGTTACCGACTGACCAGCGCGTTATCGTCACAACCGATGAAAACGGCAACTACACAACCACCAACCCAACCGAGCCAAGCCCAGACTGGGAAGGCGATTTCGGCGTACTAACAAAAACCACCGCAACCGACATCGGTGATAATGTAGACGAATTTGGTCAATTACCGTGATTGACGATATAGAAGCCGAGCTAAAGCAATGGTTAGCGCCCTACCTGCAGGGCGCAACTGCAACTGGCCGACGTGAATTTTCCCGCGCTGTTAGTCGTTACCTGTATTCAAGTCAAAGCAACCGCATCCGCGATCAAAAAAACCCAGATGGCACCCCATTCGAAGCACGCAAGAAAGGCAAAAAAGCCATGTTCGAAAAGCTGCGCAAGCGGCCAAACCTGCGATCAGGCTATACCGACAGCGAAGTTTGGGTAGGGTTTCGCGGACCAGTTGCCCGCATCGCCGACGTCCATCAAAATGGTTTACTCTTGTCCCCAGCACCCGGACAACAAAAAGTGCGCTACGCCAAGCGCGAGCTGCTCGGCTATACAGCTGCCGATATTGAAAAAATCAAAGAGCTGGCCGAAACCACCCTGCTGCCAAGCTGATTGCTAATCGCAGATTCCTGCAATAAAAGTGTGTTATTTACACTCCAACGGTTTACTTTGTGTATTATTTCCACTAAAGTTAATAAATGTTAATAACTTCTAGTAACAATATACAGCGGGGAAAAAATCATGAAAGAGCAACAAATAACCTTCACCCATTTCTCAAAAGCATGGTACGCACAAAGCGTAGTACTCGAAAAAAATGTGGTTGACGTTATTAATATCAGCGCCGGAAAAGGCGGCGAGATCAGCATTAAGTGGGTCGATCTAGGCCGTAAAATAGCGCCCCGCTTAGACGTGTTTGACGACGCATGGGGCATGCTTTTCAGCCAGCCAGAACTTCTAGAAGCACTAAGCAACTTCGACAGCCGATCACCTAGCGCAGAGCGCGTTAAAGAACAGCTAGTAAACCTAGGGTACAAAGACATCACACCAACCCAGCCTAACTAACAGCAAACGGCCCCTGCGGGGGCCGTAAGGATACCGCCATGAAAAATAATAGAGAACTTGAGAACATCGCCCGCACCGTCCTCGGCCTCGATACGCTGGAAACTCGCAACAGCGATGAACTCGACTTTCACGAAATGTCGGTATGGCAAGTTAAAAAGGCACTTGAAGCAGCTTATAAAGCAGGTCAAAGCAAGGCGGAGTAATAACCCAGAGCTTTGCAGCGAGCGAAGCGAGTCTGAAACAGTGAATTGTTATACGTTGGAGAGTTAGATCATGACGATTAATTACAGTGACTTAGAACAGTGGTCGATTACTGCCGCAAGCGCATTAAAAGAGATCATCGAAGCTGCGCAGGCAGCAACAGATGAACCTTTTGGTGATAGTGAGTGTGCAGATTTGCGCAGTTTGCTAGAGCAACATGAGCGCATCATGGATGGCGTAGAGCTTTGGCAAAAGCAGTTAATTGACTGCGGGAAATACGATACCGGCGCAAAACTGATTTTAGATTAAGGATTTTAGCAATGACTACAGTAGAACGAATAACTCAAATGATACTTAATGGCAAAATTAATGACGCTAAATCTGAGATAAAATCGGATAGTGAATTTGCTAAAAGTACGGGTAGAGAACCACATCTGAATGATTTACAAGTCAGAGACTTGTACCAAGCCATAGCCGAAGCTGAAATCAACGTATAACCACAAGCTAACGGGCAGCCGAAGGCTGTCCATGATAAGCGCCTTGTTATTTGGCGCGGGAGGATAGAATGAAATTCGAAGCTCAGATTGATAAGAGTTTTCGCAAAAACGAGCGAGACACCGTTTTTACAGTGAGTGATATGATTGATGAATTGAAAAACCTACCGGCTGGTTTACCGATTGGCGACCAATACGGCGATAGGTGCAAGGTATCAGTTATAAATGTTTTTGGATCTGGCTTGAGGGCGATTGTTCGGCCGTCAGTGACCAAATAACGCCGCACACACGCAGCCGAGGAACGAGGTCTCGTGCTTGCGTGTGTTATTTCAGGCAATAAAAAACCCCTCAGCATCCCCCACATATTGCAATCGGTGAGTTCAGATCGGGGCCGTGTTGCGATGATAAAACCATGTACCTGATGCGATTACAACCAAAACCCCTATCCACCGCCATTCTGCGCGATACTATACAGCTAGAAAGAGAGAGGCGACCAACGCAGCACTGCAATGCCGCGTCAGCCCCGATCACAGCGAACGAACCGCCATAACCAGCTAGGCCTCCCACCCCGACGTCAGGGTTTGCGGAGCCTATCAGAAAATATCCTGAGGTTCATCATGCAGTCCGTTCGTTGTTCTCAATGCAGTCGTTTACTGTGCCATGCCGATTTCATCGCAATCGAAATCAAATGCCCGCGCTGTAAGCATATCGAGAGGGCCGAGAGCTCCTTAAAACAAGGAGTTACTCATGTCCCTAGCACCATCAAAAACCCGCCCAATCGTCCCTTGGATCGGCGGGAAGCGCCGATTAGCAAAACACCTGCTACCGCTATTCCCTGAGCATAAATGCTACGTAGAGCCGTTCTGTGGGGCGGCTGCGATCTTCTTTATGAAAGAGCCAAGCAAGGCCGAAATCATCAACGACATCAACGGCGACCTGGTCAACCTTTACCGCGTCGTAAAACTCCATCTCGAAGAGCTATATAAGCAGTTCAAATGGCTGCTCGTAGCGCGCGAAAACTTCTCACAACTGCAAAATACACCGCCCGAAGTGCTAACCGATATCCAGCGCGCCGCACGATTTTTGTACCTGCAAAAGCTGGCCTTCGGTGGCAAAGTAGATCGCCAAACATTCGGCACCGCCACCCTCGCCCGTCCGCGCTTTAACCTGCTAACCATCGAAAATGATCTCGCCGATGCCCATATGCGCTTATCGCAAACCACAATCGAGCATCTACCGTGGTACGAATGCTGCCAGCGCTACGATCGCGAACACACCCTGTTTTATCTAGATCCGCCGTACTGGGATACAGTCGGCTACGGCGTTGAATTTCCGTGGGATGAATACGAACAAATTCACGACTTTATGAAAAAAGCGAAAGGCCCAGTCGTGCTGTCAATTAACGACCACCCAGCCGTAATGAAATTATTCAAAGACATGCGATTAATCGAAGTCGATCACACCTACACTGTTGGCGGAAATAATAAACAGAAAAAAGTAAAAGAATTGATTTATTGCAACTGGTAATTGTAAAGGCCACACCTACATGGCAGAGCACTACAATAAAAAACTCGCGCGCGCGAAACTAGCCACTCAGTCGATCACACGGATGTGACGACCCTTTATTAAAAAATGCGAGAATAGCCATGTTTGATAAATGGAAAAAAGCCACAAAAACCATCGACAGCGTCGCTGAATCTGCATTTGCAATTACCCCATCCGATGCCAACCAACTCGCAATCGCCACTCGCTCGTTGTATATCGGCACAGGCGGCGATTTAGTTGTACAGCTAGTAGAAGACGCCGCACCCATTACCTTCATTAATGTTATTAGCGGCAGCGTCCTCCCCATCCGCGTCCAAAAAGTGCTAAGCACAGGCACCACCGCAACGGATCTAATAGGGCTTAACTAATGACCGGCGCATTGAATCTATCGCTAAGACCACTGTCATCAGCAATGCAATCGATGGCCGTTAAACGCGAAGGATTTATAAGTCGATATTTCCGCGAGAATATCGGTATTAGCGATGGTGCTGATTTAGTCGGTGATTCATCAATAAATATTCCAGCGGGTGAAGATTTTGAGGCCGAGTTTTACGTCTCATCGAAAGTCGGCAGTGTGCAACGTTTGTGCTGTAGTGCTGATTTTAAACATTCAATTTATCTAAATAGCGATGGCAGACCGTCTATAAAATTTACTGACACGACGGATGTCGAGCGGTATATGACTAATAACTCGTATTACTTGGCGGACGCAAACGCACTATGCAAGTTGATAGTTAAGCGTACAGGCAGCACATTTAGCATCGGTAATTTTGGCAATATGTCTGCTCAGACGTTTCTTAACGTAGGCGAGTTTGCAATTGATATGTTTCAAAAACGTAACGATGGATCACAGCGACTCGTTGGGATTTTAGCTGAATTTAAGCTATGGCGAGGCGGTGATCGAATAACTGGGCAATTAACCGATTGGTATAAGTTTAATAACCCTAGTTCAGTTTACCAGCGCAATCATGCGGTGGCGCAGGGTGTTGAGCTATATAGCGATAGCTTTGCGTTACCCGAGTTTTTTTCGCGTAGCGGAAACAGAATTACTAAGACTGGATCAACGTCGGAGTCTATATTTATTGCGACTGTCGGTCTTGGTAAAACATACAAGCTTTCGTTCAAAAAAGATTCGCATACGACAGGGTCTCCAAATCTCCGAGATCAATTCAATAATCAATATGTTTTCCCGCTAATGAGCGTGCTTGAACCTGTCGGTGAATTGTACGAATTTAAATTCACTGCTATTTCTGATGGAAATGTTGGAATCAACGGCAACGCGGCAATATGGTCTATCTCCGAGATATCAATTGAAGAATTCCACGGCTGCGAAGTTGTAGGAGGCATGCCAGAGGATTGGTTTCAGGTAGAACGCCAGCCGCATTGGAAGTATTGGCTGGATACTGAGAACTCTTTTTATCCTGATAAAGTTGTTCGCTATGGTGCCCCAGAGGACGCAATAGTCACAGTAGTAGACGATTCAGATATACAAATAGAATTTATAACAACAAACGGCGCATGGGCAGGCGCTCGGATGAGCGGGTTAATAGATTCATATAAATATACTGCATTTTTTAATGCGAACGCCGTAGCAGGTGACTCAGGTCTGCATGTTAGAAATATTGATGCAGGTGATGATGATATTGTTACCGGATATAACACAATAGATTTTTATCCAGAGAACAGTGGCGCGACTGGGAATATAATTTTTAGAGATGTATACCATCACAATGGCGACATCTGTGTGCTATCTAATGTTTCAATACGCCGCAAACTGGAGATAGCCCAATGATTTCCACTCGCCTACCGAACCACACAGTATCAATTAATCTAGCGGGTACGGCAACGCACCGCATTGAAACAACAGGCGCTATTACTCCTCTAGCGGTAGCGCTCGCAATTACGATCACTAAAGATGGCGAGCCGCTGGATTTAGAATTATTTCGCGGGTTTGATTTATTAAACATTGATCCAGAAACCGGCGAGCAGGCACCGGTTGAGCCAATCGGATTTTTATCTAACGAAGAATTCCGTGCATTAAATGCAATGATTGAGGCCGAAACGCTGCCCAGTTCATGGGAAGAAATCGACGCCATGATCGAGGCCATGCGCGCTGAAAAATTAGCCAAACAACAACCCGAGGAAATTACAAATGCTATCTAAAATATTCGCAGCCACCTGCCTTGCATTGCTAGTCATGCTGTCAATGCAACTTCTGTTATTGCTATTCCCAATCATGGGTTCAGCCTTAATTGTCCTAGCAATTATCCCACTAACTCGCCATTGGGCGCGAAAAAAATGCTACCACCTTTGGATTGCGTTTGATAAATTCGCTAATGCTATGCGCTTTCACGATCATCGAGAAACAATAAGTAGCTGTCTAGGCAAGGCCATATACCACGGTCACCCGCCGGTATTTAATTGGTTAATTATCGATAAAGCAGTAAGCTGGCTATTAAATAAAGTCGATCCCGATCACTGCAAAAAATCCATCGACTGGACAGTAGGCCGCAAGCAAGGCTGGCGAATGAGTCCTTACGCTATCTTGTAAATGCCAGCAATACACAACCAATCGCTATATAAAAACGTCATGGCAACCGATTATGGTTGCCATGAATACCGCAGAAATAAATCGCCAAATCAATAACCTTTGCCGGATCGGTACAATTACCGAATTAGATTATGGCGAGCGCCAAGTGCGTATAAAAACCGGCGAAAACATCACCGCGTGGCTGTCGTGGCCTGCCAGCATTGGCAATAACTTTGTTCACTGGCGACCACTCCGTTTAAATACCCAAGTGGTCATGCTCTGCCCGTCTGCTGATTTATCGCAAGGCGTGATTGTCGGCATGATTTACAGCACAGAAATAACACCCGCAGAAACGTCCGAACTTATCGACGTTGTTGAATTCGGCGATGGCACAACAATCGGCTACAACAGCGAATCCAGCATATTAACCGTCGATTGCGCAGGCAGCGTGGTCATTAATTGCACCACCGCATCGGTCACAGCATCAGAAAACGCCGTCATCGACGCTGGCGGCGATATAACAGCCACGGCCGGTGGTAACGTCGCCGTAGAAGCAACAGGCGACGCAGCCGTTACAGGCGCAACGGTAACGCTAAATGGTGGTGCTGCAGGCGGTGTTGTTTGTCAAACGCACACCTGCGCATTTACAAACGGCCCGCACCCCGTTGCCAGCCCAACTGTTAAATCGGGGTGACGCATGCCAACACCCGGATCTACTGCCATCGCCGCCAGCATTAGCAATACACCCTACGCAATTCAATACAGCGGCAATAATGTCGACGTAACACTGCGCCAAGACTCCGAGACAGTACAAAGAATTGCCGCCGGAATGCATGCCGGTTGGACCAGCGCAACCCCCAGCGCCACAACGACAATGGCGGCAACTATTCCTGCTGCATTCGCGGGTATGGTTAATGCTGGTCAAGGGTTGGAATTTATTACTGCACTCGGTATTGGCATCGATTATGAAACCCAATTGTGGGCGAATTCATGGAGCGCACCGCAAGCACAACATAATTACACGCCCCAAAAATCCAGCATCGTTAATGCAATCCAAGACGCAAGCCCAATCTGGTCTAGCGGCTGCGAAGCGCTGGCCAATAAAGTTGCCGACGCATTTTTATCCGCATTTGTGCAAGAGGTTGGCTAATGGTTGGAATGAATCGAGAAACCGGTGCAGCATTAACCGAGCGCGAACATATTTTGCAATCTGTGCGTACCATTATTTTAACGCCGGTCGGCAGTCGAATAAAACGCCGACTTTACGGCTCAGTAATTCCAGAATTAATAGACCAACCGCTAAATAATGCCACCATGCTGCGCCTGTATTCCGCCACCGCAGCCGCACTTACAAAGTGGGAGCCTCGCATAACCATCGCCAGCCTTACGCTAACCAACGTCGACGGCAAGCCCACACTCGACCTAGTCGTCAGCATTAAGGACGAATCCATCACCATGCAAATCGGGCTGGAATAAATATGACAATTGATTTTTCAAAACTGCCAAAGCCGGATTTAATCGAAGAGCTAAACTTCGAAACAATACTCGCCGCCCGCAAAGCGCGTTTAATAGAATTGTTTCCATCGGTCGCTGATGTTATAGACAATGAGTCAGAGCCGTTAAATTTCGCACTGCAAGAACAATCGTATCGCGAATTAATATTACGCCAGCGCATCAACGAAGCCGCTTTAGCGCGAACCTTAGCGTATGCTGAAAAATCCGATCTCGATTTCATAGGCGAAGAAGAGTTCGAATCGCCAAGATTAATGATCACGCCAGAAGACAACAGCACAACACCACCCACAGCTGCTGTTTATGAATCCGACGAAACCTACCGCCAGCGTTTATCACTAGTGCGTGATGAGTATTCAACGGCAGGGCCTCGCGGAGCATACGAATCAATTGCACGTAAAGCCGATGTCGACGTAGCTGCCGCAAAAGCAAAATTTATCAGCGACGGTCACATAAGCATCTTTATCGTTACGCACAATAATTTTGGTATTGCTCAGCAAAGCACGATCGACGCCGTTGAAGCCGCCGTTAGCGATGATGATGTAAGACCGATGACTGATTATGTCACCATCGAACAATCACCAGTCACGTATGTTCCTATCACCGCAGCATTAGAATTTGAAGACACGCTCGATACCACCGGCGTGGCAGAAACATTAGCCGCATCGGAAGCGGCATTAATCGAATATCAAACAACGCGAGCCATCGGCGAAATAATTGCAGTATCTAAATTGCACAGCATTATTCATGTGCCCGGCATTAAACGCGTAACGCTATCGAATCCAACGGCCGATATAGATCCGGGCGAAACCGGCACGGCCGTTATTAGCAATATTACGCTAACCACCGCAGGAGCATAAAATGCCATCCCTCCTGCCGCCATCCAGCACAGCATTAGAACTCGCAGTTGAACAATCAAATGCCGAGCGCATGGATGATTTAGATGTAACCTTATTAAAAAAATTATGGTCAGCATCCGAATGCCCACTGCACATGCTGCCGTGGCTCGCGTGGGCGCGATCGGTTGACGTGTGGCGAGACGATTGGCCCGAAGACGTAAAACGCCGAGCCATTGCCGAATCACGAAAAATCCACAAAACAAAAGGCACAGCCGGTGCCGTTCGTCGTGCTGTATCTGTGTTTGGAGCCGGTATACAAATTACCGAATGGTGGCAACAAACCCCAACAGGTGCACCCTATACATTCGTCGTTGAATATACGCCATCGGCAATATTGCCAAACGACACCCAGTTTCAAAACGATATTATTACCGCGATTAATCGCGCAAAAAACGAGCGCTCATCTTTCAGCGTTATTGTTAAAGCACCAATTACAATTGATATTTATTACAGCGCTCAATTACGCACAGCAACGCATGCAAGATTATCGTTAGTAGAGCCGCCATCCGACGTGCCAGCCAACGCAATAACATTCGGCGGAGCGCCAATAGAATTTAATGGCCAAGCCATCGAATTTGAGTTTTTAATAACATAATTACTGGGTTTTTCTTATGGGTATTTCTGCAAATAGTTTACCAGTTCTACCGGCGCGCCGTGGCGATCTAGCCGTGGCTATTCGCGATAACAACCTAATATTGTCACAGCACTCACCCATGTCACGAACGCCTATCTACAGCGAGCTAGGCTTGTCGCTAATGGGCAACGGCCGTAGCAAAGCATATAATGTCTCTGGCATTGATATGCAAACAGTTACGCAAGAAGGCGTTGCCAGCTGGTTAAAGCGCTGGACAAAAAACGGTTTTGTATTCAAGCAAAGTGCCGGTAAAAATGGCGACACGAATGAAGGCGCATTGGCGCGAGTTCAAGCCGATATTCTTGATCAAGACATCGTCCCTAACGTCGTTAATATTTGGCTGGGCGGCAACGATATCAACTTTATCGATGATTACGACGAAGCCGTAACAGAACTAGAAGCTATGAAAGCAGATATGGAGGCCATCTGCGATCTGCTTATTGATAACGGCATTGCCGTAATTATCTCTCTATTACCCACAAACGGCATGTGGGAGCAAAGATTTGATCAGCGGTGGATATTATCCGAATGGAACGAGTATTTAAGAGAGCTCAGCTACCGTGACGGAATAATTGCATTTTTAAATTATGAACATATTCTTGCCGATCCTGTTGCCACCTTCCCTGTAGAGAATTTAAGCGTATCTCGCACTAATAATATCGCTACATTAAACTGGCCATCGCATGGCGTACCCGACGGCCACGGCATCATGGTTTTTGATGCGGGCAACTCAAGCTTTAATACGATCACGCCTTTAGTCGGTGTGATTGCAACCTACGTTGATGATGACACCCTCTCGTACGAATCGGTCGGCACAGATAGCAGCACAACCGCGAGCGCTGTCCGTTTAAGCACCATGCCAGATCTCGCAATTGATATAACAACGCACTTTAATGCTCGCTGTGCAAGCAAGGGTGCGTTACAAATGATAGATGTATTTAAAACACTATTCCCGCCCCGTAATTTACTCCCCGCATCTGAAAACGACATGCGCAACTTAATGGGCTGCGGCCTATCACTAACTCGTAACCGATTTAATTTAGGCATGATGATAGGCACGGGCGGTACAGCCGAGGGAACGCCATTACCTGTTGGCGATATTGCCGACGGGTACACATTAAAAGTAGTTAGCGGTGGCGCAACGGTCGTTCCAACATTAGAGCCAGACGGTACAGATGCGTACAGCCAATACACATGGCAGCGACTGGATATTACCGCCGGTGCACAAGATGCTGAGATTACCTTTGGCATCAACCACACTCGACCAGGTCAGTGGATTGCATCGCAACTAATGTCACCCGGTAAAGTCGTTCGCCCAAAAACTGCCAATGGATATTTTTACGTTAATTTAGTCGATGGCTTTGTGACTTCCGGTGCAACCGAGCCAGTATGGCCAACGAGAATCGGTGAAACTGTGGTCGATGGTGGCGTAACGTGGCAGTGTCGATTGGGCTGGGTTGCTGGCGTTACTAAATGCAATGCGGTAGGTGCATATCAAGTGCTAGCAATGGATAAAGATGCAATCAATTGTTTATCGTTTGGCATATTCGATGTGACAGATCCGGCCGGTAGTATCCTTGATTTTACATCAAAGCCCGAAACGTATTCGCCTTACCACTTCGTCGGCGAAGACGGCCACTTTGGTACACCCGATGGCACCATACTCGATGGCTCTACATCCATTTTTGTCGGCGCAAAAATCAGGATTAAAGCGAATAAAACAGCAAGCGTACGATTCACTCAATTCGGCTGGCGCGTGGTTAAGGATTAATTATGACAACACTAGTAATTACAAATACGGGTCGATCCGCATTAATAGATGCAGAGCTAAACGGCACTGGTATTATCCAACTTAGTGAAGTTCGATTAGGAACTGGTCAGTATGTCGCCAGCGAATCACAAACCGATTTAGTGAATGTTGTAACCAATATCGATACCGTATCCGGCGAAGCGCTCAGCGATACTGTGCTGCATTTAACCGCAAAAGATGAATCGTCGGAAGAATATACCGCATACGAACTTGGGCTATTTACATCAACCGGCATTTTGTTTGCGGTATATTCATCTACCGAGGCGATTATTAGCAAAGCCGCGAGTGTTGTTAGTTATTTATCAATCGACATCACGCTGGGAACAATCAGCACCGCAAGTTTATCCTTTGGCGACACTGATTTCAGCATGCCTAATGCAACCGAGACGCGTGCCGGTGTATCGGCTTACACGACTGACGAAGAAGCCCAATCCGATGACGTCGATAATAAATCACTAACACCAAAGGCGTTGGCAACGCGCACCGCAACCGAAGATCGGGCAGGTCTTATTAAAACCGCCACGGCGAACCAAGTCATCGAGGGAACCAACACAGAAACATCCGTCACGCCCGCCGGTTTATCTGCACGTACCGCAACAGAGTCTCGAACCGGTCTCGTTGAAAAAGCCACAACGACGGAAGCTGAGGCCGGTTCTACCAATAAATTCCCCGATTCTGCCGGTGTGCATGCTGCAATTAATAAAATACGAGTAAAGGCCACAACCGCAGAAGCCGAAGCCGGTACCGCCGATAAATTCCCCGATTCCGCCGGTGTACATGCCGCGATTAATAAAATACGAGTAAAAGCAACGACAGCAGAAGCTGAAGCCGGTACCGCCGATAAATACCCCGACGCGGCCGGTGTTAAGTCGGCTATTGAAAAAATACGAGTAAAAGCCACAACCGCAGAGGCCGAAGCCGGTACCGCCAACAAATTTCCCGACGCAGCTGGTGTTAAATCAGCTATCGGAAAGTTAGCATTCAGCGGCAAGGCAAGAACAACCGTATGGGAGAGCACGGCCTCGAGTGTCGATTTGGATGCAATATCCGGTGGATATCCCGGCGAAGGATTTTATTTAATTACGATCTTTGTTAGCGTATCTCCTGTTACCAGTGCAACTGCACTGCTATACCTAATTCAGAATACCGTTAGCATGGTACAACTGGATGAATTTTCATTCGTAAAAGTTGACTCATCGAATGTCGTCACTGGATCTGGTCAGATATCAAAGATTGAAAAAATAATTTAATCTATGTATGCAAACTCAATACAATAACCGCAAGCCGCATTGTAAATAAATATATGCCAACCTAGCTCCTGAAAAACCAAACTTTCAGGAGCCAAAACCATGGCAGATTATCACCACGGCGCTCGCGTCATCGAGATCAACACCGGCACTCGCCCTATTCGAACTATGTCCACCGCCGTGGTCGGTTTTGTCGCCGTAGCTGACGACGCCGATGCCACATTTTTTCCGCTGAATACCGCCGTATTAGTGACTAATATGCAAGCGGCTATTGCAGCCGCAGGCACCGAAGGCACACTGGCGAAAACCCTAGAAGCTATTTCAAAACAAACCAACCCGATTTGCGTTGTTGTGCGCGTTGCCGAAGGTGTCGATGAAGCCGCAACCACCACTAACGTGATCGGTGGCGTTACAGGCGGCGTATATACCGGCCTGCAGGCTCTGTTAAGCGCAGAGAGCAAACTAGGTATTAAACCTCGAATTCTTGGCGCTCCCGGTCTCGACACTCAGGCAGTGACAACCGAGTTAGTTAGCATTGCGCAAAAACTCCGCGCATTTGTTTATGCGCAAGCCTACGGCGCAACAACAAAAGAAGATGCCGTTGCTTACCGCGAAAACTTTGCAGCGCGTGAATTAATGATCATCTGGCCAGAATTTGAAGGCTGGGACGCAGTTACTAGCAGCACAATTACATTAGCAGCAACAGCCCGAGCGTTAGGATTGCGCGCCAAAATTGATCAGGAAACAGGCTGGCATAAAGTGCTATCTAATGTCGCCGTTAATGGCGTTACCGGCATTAATAAAGATGTGTTTTTTGATCTGCAAAATTCAGCATCTGATGCAACGTATTTAAACGCCAACGAAGTCACCACATTAATTAATAAAACTGGCTTTAAATTCTGGGGGTCTCGCACTTGTTCAGACGATCCATTATTTGCGTTTGAAAACTACACCCGTACAGCACAAGTCATTGCCGATACAATCGCCGATGCCCATATGTGGGCAATGGATAAACCGCTAACACCCGGCTTAGTTAAAGATATGATCGATGGGATTAATGCCGCCCTTCGCGGTATGAAATCAAATGGCTATATCGTCGACGGTAGCGCATGGTACGACGAAGGCATTAACACAGTCGAAACTCTAAAATCCGGCCAGTTGTATATTGATTACGACTACACACCCGTGCCGCCACTCGAAGATCTCATGTTCCGTCAGCGCATTACGGATCGTTATTTAATTGATTTCGCTGCACAAGTTGCGGCATAGGAGCTGAACCATGGCTTTACCACGTAAATTAAAGTTTTATCAGCTCAGCGCAGACGGCAAGGGCTATCTCCACGACGTACCCGAATTAACGCTACCGAAATTAGCACGTAAAATGGTCGACTATATGAGCGGCGGCATGGATAGCCCCATCAAATCCGATATGGGCGGCGAGCCGATGACCATGGACTGGACATGCGCAGGCATGCTGCCAGAAGTATTTGGTCAATTTGCTGCGCAAAAGCATGACGCCATTGGCCTACGATTTTCTGGTGCGTATCAATCCGACGACAGCGAAGCAGTGCAAACAGTAGAAATTAGCGTGCGTGGGCGTCATTCTGAAATCGACTCAGGCATAGCGAAACGCGGTGAAGATACCGCGATAAAAGTTACGTCTGAATTGTCGTATTACAAACTCACTGTCGATGCCAAGGTGTGGCTAGAGATCGACGTCATCAACATGGTGTACATCGTCGACGGAAAAGATCTCTACGCCGATCACCGCACAGCACTTGGGCTTTAATCATGTCAATCATTACACTAAAGAATCCAATCAGCCGTGGCGAAACTGAAATTAAAGAGATCGAATTAACCGAGCCAAACGCGGGCGCTCTGCGTGGTGTTCGGTTAACCGACTTATTAAATGGCGATGTCGACTCCGTGGTTAAAGTGCTACCGCGCATTTCAAAGCCTGCCATCCAGCTGCATGAAATTCATAAGCTAAGCGCCGTTGATCTTGGGCAAATAACCGGCGAGGTAATGAGTTTTTTTATGCCATCGGAAGTGAGCACGGATCAGGACGACCTGACGGAATAATAACCCGTAGCACCGAAGAAATTCCCGATTCAGTGGAAGACGCAATCGCAGACATCGCGGCAATCTTCCACTGGCCACTGTCCGACATGATCAATTTACCACTCGATGAACTTGCCACCTGGTGGCATCACGCCCGTAAGCGCTCAGGAGTAGACGATGAGTGATTTAAAACTCAATTTAATAATGAGCGCCCGCGAAAAAATAACAGGGCCACTGGCGGCGGTGCTAAAAGGCAGTAAAAAAGTTGGTGCGCAATTAGGCGCTCAACGCAAAGCCCTGCAGCTACTGCAAAAAAGCCAATCAGACGTTCAGTCCTTCGAAAAAATGGCCAGCGCTAACAGCGATCTCGCCAGCGATTTTAATAAAGCTCAGGCCAAGGTTGATCGTTACCGGCGTGCTGTTGATCGATCCGATGGCACCAATAAAAAGTTTAATAAAGGGTTGGCTAAAGCCGAACGCGAACTCACTCGAGTGCAAAAAAAATACGGTACAAGCACCAATAAACTCAACGCATTTAAAAATAAACTGCACGATACCGGCATTAACACCCGCGACCTAACTGCAGAGCAACAGCGCCTCTCCCGCGCAATCGAAAGCCAAGGCCGCCACGTTGATAAACTCCGTGGCCGTTATCGGTTTTTAATGCAAGCACAAGCGCGTGTTAATACAGTAACCGAAGCCGGTGGTAAGGTAATGCATACCGCAGGCAGAACCGCCGCTATCGGCATTGCTGCAGCAGGTGCGAGCGGATATTTCTTTAAGACTCAGTTTCTTGATGTTGCTGCGAGTTTTGAAACACTAGAGTCAACATTAAAAACACTTGAAGGATCTTCTGGCAAGGCTAGATCTAGTATGAACTGGATAACCGACTTTGCAGCAAAAACCCCATACGACCTAGAACAAGTAACAAAGTCTTTCGTAAAACTTAGAGCCTATGGACTCGATCCTACAAACGGCCTCCTTCAAACCCTAGGCGATACCAGTGCAGCAATGGGTAAAGACGTCATGGATGCGGTAGAGGCGATTGCCGATGCCATTACCGGAGAAAACGAACGTCTGAAAGAATTTAATATTCGCGCCAGCAAAAGTGGTGGCGAAATCACCTACGAATACACCAATAAAGCGGGCAAACAAAAAACAGCGGTTGTCGACGGCAGTGATCGCGCAGCCATCGAGGCAACACTAAAAACCATCTGGAATGAGAAGTTTGCTGGCGCGATGCGCGAGCGTTCTCGTACATGGATAGGTATGACATCAAATATGTCCGACCATTGGAATAAATTTGCACTACTAGTTATGAATAATGGCCTATTTGACTGGATGAAAGGTAAGCTCGGTGGCCTACTGGATAAAATCGATCAAATGGCCGACGATGGTTCGTTGGATATAGTTGCAAAGCAGTGGGGAGCAAACATTCAAGCATTTGCATCAGATGTTTGGGATGCAGGATCAACAATATTTACAACGACAAAAAATATTATTGAGACCTTTGGTGGCATTGAAAATGCAATTTATATTCTCGCCGGTTTAAGTCTTGCACCGCTTATCTCGAGCGTAATCGCACTCGGTGTAGCACTCGGCCCCATCGGCTGGACACTAGCCGGTATTTCCGCACTGGTAACCGGCATTACTTATGCGTTTAAAAACTGGGATAAAATCAGCGAATACCTGCGCGAAAAGTTCGGACCATCCGATAGTTTCACCAGTGCTGGAGCTACGCGCACCGCAAACCGCAGAAATATAGCAACCAATAAACCCGCAATAGCGGCGTCTAATAAGATGGGTGATGCCGTCGCCACACTGGTCGACAAAATCAATATCTATGCAGCTCCTGGTATGGATGAAAAAGCCGTAGCAATGGAAGTCACAAAACAAATAGATGCGCATAATCAAAGCGCACGCCGTCGGCAGCGATCGCGAATGAGCAACGAGGATTAATTATGCTGGCATGCCTAGGATTATTTATTTTTGATCTAAAAACAGCGCCATTAACAGAACGATCGCGCAACACGGATTGGCGTCATGCACGGCCCGCCGTTATTGGCCAGCGCGCACCCAGCACGTATATCGGCCCCGGTCAGGATACTGTCACTCTGACCGGTGTGATAGCGCACGATATTGCCGGTACCGAACTGTCACTCGATGTATTGCGTAAAATGGGCGACACCGGCGAGCCGTATGTATTGGTGTACGGTACAGGTCAAGTAGTTGGCATGTTTGAAATCGACTCAATCAGCGAAACCAGCACCGCATTTTTTCCAAACGGCAAACCTCGCCGCATTGAATTCAATATAAGTTTAACGCGAGTGAGCAACGAAAAAGCCGATCTTCTATCCCTCGTCACGTCGCCACTCAGTTTAATATCATGATCAAATTAACCGTCAATGGAACTGATATTACGAAAGTGGTTTTAGATAACTTAATCAGTATCACAGTCACCGACGAACGCGACGGCGATGTCGATCAACTCCATATTGAAATTGCCAATCCAAACCTAGAAATCGCCCTACCAGCGCCAAAAGCAAAGCTAAACCTATGGCTGCAAGATGATGCTGGCGAGTTAGTCGATATGGGGATTTATCACGTCGATACATCAGAATTATCCGGCCCAGATTTGCGTATTAATATTACTGCTCGCAGTGCTGATATCACCGACAGCCTGCGCGTAAGGCGCGAAGTAAGCTACAAAGATACAACCCTAGGCGACATGCTAAAACAAATCGCCAGCCGCAATGCGCTCGATGCGGTTATCGGCATCACCCTCGGTGCAATCGCCATCGATCACTTTGATCAAGCTGGCGAAAGCGATTTATCGGTAATTGAGCGACTGGGCAAACTCTATGATGCCGTAGCTGCAGTAAAAGCCGGTCGCTTGTTATTTAAAGAGGCCGGCACCGGAAAAACCGCCAGCGGTAAATCACTAGATCCAGTCATGCTAGAACTAACCGGCAGCGAAAATTGGCGATTGCGATTAGAAGCAACAAGTTACACCGGCGTAACCGGATTTTGGAATGATAAGTTCGGCGCAAAAAGGAAAGAAGTCAGCGTTGGCACTGACGTAAATCCACTCAACATTGGGGGGACATTTCGATCAGAATGGCAATGTAAAAATGCAGTAGATGCACGCTGGAAGCAACTTCAACGCGCCCAGTCATTTTTCAGCATTACCCTGCCAAGCCTAAACCCATATGCGGTGCCAGATGCACCACTGCAGTTCAGCACCAACTGGCCGCAAGAAATTAAATCACAAGATTTAATCATTACTCGTATCGTGCACCGCATTAACGATGGTAAACACACAAGTATCGAAGCCGAGCTCAAAACATCTTAAGAAGATTTAGCAGAGCAGATCTTCGCCGGTCATCAATTTTCTCAATCAGTCGATTAAACTCACTTCGCAAGCGATCACCATTGATGATTGCAGCATGCTGTTCTAGCCCATAATTGATTGAATTAAGTGCCGGTAAATCCGCCCGATTACGAATTATCTTACCCCCCATATCACCGTTAAATAGCCAATATCCGGTAATGCCAAGCGGTATCAGCAACAGCTTATGCTCGATGATATGTGGCCATCGCCTACCCTTTTTAACTTCAAGCGGTGTACCGATACGCTCCCACGAATAATAAGTATTAAGCGTAAGCGCGGGATACCCCTTAGATACGATGTAACCGTTGATGAAATTAACAATCCATCGTGCCGAAAAACCTTTAGCCTTCCTTGCCGACTTTAATCGTGGCCCAAAGCCATCTGCCGACGTCAACATACAATGCCCTTTTACCTGTTAGCGTTAAAATTTCGCATTTCACCTATCAAAAGTAAGTTGCAATTTTGTTATAGCGACATTTACATATTGTTACGTTAATAATAGATAAGGACAAAAAACGACAAAAAGGAGTCAAGATGGATCAGTCAAAAATAGCGAGCATGGATGAACGACGGGCGGAAAAACTACTACGTGAATACGTAAAAATACGGCATGAACTAACAGGCACAGAACGAATTATCGCGATCTGCACCTGGTCTCAGTCGGTCGATGCTCTCTATTCATTTGGCGCAATTAGCGCATCGACATCAGCACCGCAATAGCGGCACTTTTATCCGGTATATGCCCAAGCGATTGCGCGGTTTTCAAAATCGCGCAAATCGCATCGATGCGCTCACTATCGAGTAAAAAATTTCCATCGGGCAAACCTGCCTCGGCATCCGCAACCATCTGCAAAGCAGCTTTAACGCTATCAACCGACAGTCCAGTTTCACGCTGACCGGTCAATACGTAATTTGCATCAATGTTGCAACCCACAACTAAACGCCCCAACAGCTCAGCAGATAACCGCTGACGACCGGTAAGTATCTCGCGCATCCGGCTGCCTGATTTTTCCCCCGCCCTCCGCGACGCCTCAGCCGCAGAAATATTAAATCGTTCCAGCTCTTCGCGAAGCCGAATGTGTAAATCATCCACACAATCAGTTGACATTGTGTATCCACCCGTTATAGTTGGTAATAGTTAGTAATAGTTACACACTTTTACTAATTCTTAGTAATAAATACGGAGTATTAAACATGAAAGCAGCAAAAACCACCAAAAAACCACGCAGTCCTGTGATTCAGGTCGTACTAGATCATGCAACGTATCAGCAATTACTTGCGTTAAAAGACGCCCAAGGTCGATCAGAAAGCAACGCAGGTGCCTACCTGATCGCCGAGGGCTTAAAGGCCACCACCACAACAGCCTGTGTGAACAATACACGCGCTAGCGCTTAGCCACACGTCCAACACCAACAACAATAGGACAGGAGTTAGCATGGCTAAACGTAGACAGCACAGCGGCGGCTTAATAAGCCCAGAAGAAGCTTTGTACTTCGCTGCTCACGAATACCCCCACGGCGGATTACCAGCGCTAGCAACCCGCTTGAGCATGAGCGCAGATGTACTGCGTAAAAAAGTCGATCTCGATTATCAAACGCACGTACCGCAATTTCGCGAAGCGATGCATATCCTCCGCATTACAAAAGATGAACGCCTGATCGATGCAATTACAAGCAGCGTTGGCGCGATTTGGAATTTCGAAGACGACTGTGCCGCATTTCCGGGCGAGATGGATCTTTTAACAACGTCGACGGCGTTAATGCAAAACGCGATCACCGTGATCAGTGAATTAGAAAAAGCCCTCGACGATGGCGAGATCGATAGCGAAGAGCGCAAGCGCATCGATCAAGCGCTTTTGAATCTAGCGCGTCAAATGAAAACAGTTGATGCCACTGCAGCGCGATTTGAAGTCACGACGGAGGGTAAATAAATGTCCTCTGTTTATAAAAAAGTATGTCCAGATTGCGCTCAACCGCTCCGCGTACGCACCAGCTTCGGCATACATGAGCTACTGCGGGAGGTGTATATGGAATGCACCAACATCGTCTGTGGCGCCTCATTCAGCGGCTCATTAGAAATAACTCATCGTTTATCACCGCCGTCAGTTGCAAACCCACGAATCAATCTACCAATGGCCGACAGCGCGTTACGTCGCCGCGCACAATCATCGGGTAAAGATGTTCGTCAGATGGATATCGATGATCTGCTGGATGCGAACGAGGCGGACGAATAATGACTACGTACGATATGAGCACAAGCCTGCAGGCGGATGTGCTGCGCGAGATCGAATTTAATTATGGCGGCATCGTTAAAGGCAAGTACATCAATAAAATTGAGTGCCCAACCTGCGGTAAAAAAGAGGCTTTTTCATCATCAGAAAACCCTTGGGTAATTAAATGCGGTCGCGCATCAAACTGTGGAGAAGCGCACCACATAAAAGAATTATTCCCAAACTTATTCGAAAGCTGGACCGAGCGCTACCTGCCATCCACGGAAGCCGAACGGATTAAAAACCCGACCGCCGTTGCCGATGCATATTTAAAAGAAGGTCGCGGATTTGATCTGACAAAAATTCGAGGCTGGTACACACAAGAGTGGTATCAAAACCCAGACATAAATGAGGGAAGTACCACCGTTCGCTTTAAAATGCCAAACGGATTTTGGGAACGAGTGCTCGACAAACCCGAACGATTCGGAAAGCTAAAAGCCCGCGCAGTGGGCGACTACAAAGGGCTAGTGTGGCTGGCTCCAATATTCACAGATACCGAGTTAGCTCTGGCAGAGCGCATTATTATTACCGAGGGTATTTTTGATGCTATTTGTTGGATACAGGCCGGATACACAGCTGCCAGCAATATTAGCAGTGCGAATTACCCATCAGCCCTTCTCGACCGAATTAAAACAGCCTGTGCAGCAGCAAAAACCAAACTCCCGAAAATCTGCTTTGCACAAGACGGCGATAAAGCAGGCCAAAAAGCCGCGCGAAAATTCGCAGAAAAAGCCAAAAGCGAAGGCTGGAACGTAAGCGCTGCACAACCGCCAGCAGGCAAGCGCGACTGGAACGATCTTCATCAACTGGGTTTGATGGATGCAAAAAGCATTGAAAAATACTTTCACTACGGTGATCTGTTGCTCGCCAAATCGGCATCAGAAAAAGCCTTGTTAATGTATCAAAATCAAGAGCGACGTGAATTCTGGTTCACCTATTTCAGTTCTCTGTATTGGTTCAAGCTCGATCTAGATGCCTACGATAAAGAAGTTCGCCAGCTAGAGGGTGACGACGGCAACAAACTAAGCGCAGAACAACGCGCCGAAGCTCTGCGCAATGCCGGAGCCGTGCGCAAAATAGCAACGGCAATCCCTCGCCCTTTGTATTTCCAAGAAAATAAGGTCACACAAGAGCAGTGGTACTACTTCGGTGTAGAAACCGACGAAGGCAATACCAAACTCGCATTTTCCCCAAAACAACTCACTAGCACCGGCGAATTTAAAAACCGGTTACTAGCGGTTAAAAATGCGTGGTGGGTCGGTGAAGCTGGCCAGCTAACAAAATTACTCATGGACATGACGCGTAATTTAAAAACCGTCGAGACCATCGATTACATCGGCTACAGCAAGGAACACAAAACCTATGTCTGGAATGACGTAGCGATGCGCGAAGGTCGTCTACAGAAGATCAATGACGAAGACTATTTCCAATTCGGGCGCTTATCGTTAAAGACATTAGCCCAAAGCCCAGAGCTAGATATTAACCCCAATAAAGCGAAGTACGACGACAGTTGGCCAAGCCACCTATCTGCGGCATTTGGTAGCGTTGGAATTGTAGGCTGCGCTTATTTCCTTGGCAGTTTATTCGCCGAGCAGATCCGCCAAGTACAAAAATCCTACCCGTTTTTTGAGTTAGTCGGCGAAGCCGGTGCCGGTAAAACGACGTTAATAGAATTTCTTTGGAAATTACTAGGTCGTGACGAGCACGAAGGTTTTGATCCTCAAAAAGCCACCGTAGCGGCCCGTGCGCGATTATTCAGCCAAGTTTCTAACCTACCCGTCGTATTAATCGAATCCGACCGTGAAGCGACCGACAGCGCTAAGGCAAAGCAGTTTGACTGGGATGATTTAAAGACCGCATTTAACGGCCGAAGCATGCGCTCGCGCGGTGTTAGAAATAGCGGAAACGACACCTACGAACCACCATTTCGCGGCACGATTGTTATCAGCCAAAACGAACAGGTGATGGCATCCGATGCGATTTTATCGCGTATTTGCCACATCAATGTAACCCGCGAATATCAGAGCCAAGGCACTAAGGCGCATGCCGAATGGCTAGAGCGCGTACCGGCCGAATCGGTGAGCCATTTCATATTGCAGGCAACATCCACCGAAAAAGACCTGCTCCCAATGTTTTTCGAACTGGCAGTCACTTACGAACAAGAGCTGCTCAATAACGGTCAGATCCGCATGATGCGTATCGCAAAAAATCATGGCCAATTAATGGCACTGGTCGAATGCCTAGGTCCACGTCTACTCAATTTATTTAATATCGGCGAAACCGAATCGGCAAAGCAACGCATACGCGAAATGTCGGTGGAGCGACAGCAGGCGATCAACTCCGACCATCCGATTGTTCAAGAATTCTGGGAGGCCGTGGACTACATCGATGGCTACAGAGAAACCTATAAATTAAACCACTTTGGCTTTGATGCCGACGATGTCAATGGCAACGCGCAACGCTGGGCAATCAATTTAAAAGAATTCGAAACAAAATGCGGCGATTTCAAACTGCGTGTGCCCGACATGCGCCTGCTTAAAAATCTACTCAAGACCAGTAAGGGCCGCAAATTCATCGAGGCAAATCGCTCTACACGCAGCAAGCTCGAAGATGGTCGAGTGCTTAAATGCTGGATTTTTGAAAATCAAACCAAGGGGAAGCCCAATGAAAAACAATCATGATTTAAGTAATCGCCAGCTCGGTTATGCGCGTTATTTACTAAAGCTAACGTCAAGCCGACGCAACGATATTCTTGCATCAATGCGACCCGCTCTGCGTACAAAAATGCGCGACTTTTTACTAGAGGCGCGCGCAGAGCAATTAGCCGAATGGAATGACGATGTCCGCAGCATCTATTTGCGCAAATTACACCGCGAGAACAGTGCCGAGTTCGAATTGCTATTAAGCAAGTTAGAGCTGTGGCGCGCTGAATTGTATCGCCGTTATTTACATACGCACTAATCAAGCACCAACCGCCGCCAGTGCGGGCCAGCAGGAGCAGGCAACTGGCAAATTTAAAACACCACCACATCGAGGACGAAATATGACAATGCAATTTTCACATTACGGGAAATGGGTTGGAACAGCCTGCAAAAATGGCCGCTTATTAATCGCAGAACACGAATCAATGCTGGGTTGCATGATCGAGCTAGGCACCATGCTAAATGAATTAGACGGAGTGTCGGCATGAAACAGATGATCGTTACAAGGGCAATGACATTAATTAACACCAGTGTTTCAGACGCTGATATCTCGCTTAAAAGCGAAAGCGATGCTGCAACTTTGTTACGAGTATCAACCTGCGCAATTCTCGCGATACATGAAACAAAACGAGTTAAAAAGTCGCATGTAAATGTATTCGCTAAACACGCTCGCCGAGCACTAAAAATGATGGAGCAAGCTAATGACTAAAGCACATCAAGAGCTCTGCGAAAAATTAGAGCAAGAAAAGGCCAAGTTTTTTCAAAACGGCGGACGCATCACCTTTGTCGATACCATCATTCGAAAGCCAGAGGGTAAGCGAAAAACAAGCAAGCCGATTGTTTATTCAGACAAAGCCAATCAAAAAAAACATGCTAAAAAATAGGTTAATAAGAGGCCGCACCACCATGAAGATTACAGAATTGCAACTACGTGCATACGCTAAAGCCAACGAAATGACACCCGTTCAAGCCGCGTTGCACATCATCAATAAGCCAACGTCACTAGAGTCTCATCCCGATTTCAACATTTACAACTGCACAAAGAACATGCTGATTGAGACACTAAAAGCAGAAGTACGGAATCTAGAAAAAGCAATAAAAGACCAAGAAACAGCAGATTCAAAGCTGCTGGATGATGTACGAAAACTGGTTAATAAACCGCTTTGGATATCTGTTGATAATTCATTGATGGACGAAATGACGGCATATGGAAGGATTGAGGAAGCAGACCGATATTTTACTAGAATGCATTTTGTTTATCCGAACAATGGCCAACCACACTCAGCCAAAAAACCCAAAGTTGAATAGCCATGAAAATAACTGGAATAAAACAATCCAGCGGGAAAATAGTTCCCGTCGAACCGAACATCAACGTCGAGCAAAAGGGTAAAACCCTACGCGAAACCGACACAGGGGCCGTCATGGCGGTTAAAGAAATATACGGGGGCTGGATATCACCAGCCCTACAGGCTGAATACGTGGTGGCTGAATGATTCACGAACTGAAAACTGATCAAGATGTGTTCGAACTGACCATCGCAGGATTAAAGTCTTTCGAGATCCGCAAAGCAGATCGCAATTATCAAGTCGGCGACATGCTGCGATTAAAAGAAACCTGCTTTAGTGCAGAGCAAATGGCCGATGGCATGCCGCTAGCGTATACCGGCCGCATACACGACAGCGAGATCGTCGCTATCGTGTATGGCCAGCGGTACGGAATATTGCCAGACCATGTTTTGCTAATTACTAAAAAATAACCAGCGGGCCAATGGCCAGAGGACGCGATATGACAAATCCACTATTTCAAATGCTAGAACAAAAGGGCTTATTGCTAATATTAATCGATTCATCAGAAACCGAGCACTTAACACTCGACATGGTTAAAACATGGGTTAAAGGATCTAAAGCCGAAAAGCAAATAAAAGCCCTCGAAGAAAATCCTTTGTCAGTTATAAGCCTAATTGGCGAGCGAACAGATCAACAAATACTTGATCAAACCAATCAGATCGCCATCTTTTTTTTAGCGGCCATGGGGTTTGAAGTAGAAGACCGAAATACAAAGGTTTATGAACTTAATAATACCCGCGCAGAAAATGCATGGAGCTACGCGCGTAGTGTTCAGCTGCTATTAACACAGACCGATGTTGATGATTGCATGTATCTAATCGACGAGGAGTCCTGACATGCAACTAGCAAAGATCGGCGACTTGATAGAGTCCGAAGTCACATTCCCTTTACCGGGAACATTGCAATGTGTTCTTCGAACACCGGAGAGCGTGCAACTTGCAAACAGACTTCTATCGCACTCAGATAGCGGCTGGAAATTAAATCCCCGCATACCCGAAAGCAATAGTTATCGATGCGGAGTTTTAAATTGCGGCGATGGTAAATGCGTACACCAGCTGCTCGAGGAACGATGCCCATACTGCAATAGCAAAATGGTACTGGTAACACCGACCGGACACCGCTTCTGCAGCAACCACGAATATTTCTGCGATTACGAGGCTAGCGATGAATAAACAGCAAATAGGCCGACTGGCCATGCGCCACGAAGGCAATAACTGGAACGCGTACTACGCCCTACCCGATAAAATGGATGGAGCGACGTTACTCGGATCAATAACAATGCAAGCCGTGGTAAATAACGAGGATCGAAAAAAACAGTTCATGGGAATGATGCGAGATATAGTTGCTGACATCATCGAACATGAATTCGGCGTCAGGCCGACTTGGGATAGCGACACCCCCGCGCCAGAGCACGAACGGGCTGGCCATGCCTAACCAACAAAACACCCAGCTTAGGCTGGGTTTTTCTTACACTTACTCAGCAAGCTATTAGTTTCATCCGAAATTGATAGGGAGTATTTTTTAGAAACTCTTAAAAATCGAGTAACGTATTGACATTTATTCTGGGGAGGGAGCCAAGAATCAGGTGACTGCGCACCTTTTTGTCGATTCAATGATGCTTCAACTACAATTAGATTTGCAGGATCATTAGCAAATGCCTTTCTTCTATCTCCAGTCCATTCATTTGCACCACTATCCCACGCCCATTTAAGTGGAACGACATGGTCAATATCAATATTTGATGCATCCGTTATAACTTTACCGGTAAAAATTGAAATCCAACGACCACGAAGAACGCGACACCCATCTCCACTCATAATTGTTTTAACTGTTGACATGCTGGCCAAAACTTCATGACGCGTATTTTGGCAGTCGTGATCATCATCAGACCAGCCACGACCAAATTCATTCCGGTCATATTCAGTTTTAGTTGTTGATATCGAGGGCTTTATGTAACGGTAGCCCTTTGGAAGTCGACCACCTTCGTTTAGGCACTTCTCTAATGAATCATAAGGGGTGTAATTTTTCGTCCTGCCATACCACTGACTATCTTGCGCATGACAAATACCACTTTTAGATAATTTAACCGGTGGCTCAGCGGCAGCATGTAGAGAAAATAGTGAGAGAAGTAATATTGCTAGGATTATCTGTAACTTCATCAAGAAAGCCTTTTATTTGCAGTACCCGGTCCCTAAATTAACCCACTCCCCTGTTCGCCGTAGCTTATCGATATCAATTACTCGAACTAAAATATTCAACCCAACAAGCCCAGCGTCATGTATCTCCATGCAAATATACTCTGCATACCCATCGCGACGAGAGCCATCGTCATAAACCCCCACTTTGAATACCTTGTCATCAGTCCAGAGCGCTTCGATCGCGATGGGTTCTTTACCTGAATTAAATTTATCTTCAAGCGCCTGTCGTTCTGGCGATAGCTCGCCTGCAAAAGCCGAGCTGCAGAATAAGAGCAAAACAATGATGCGTAACATAGCACTTCCTTATGACTTCAATGTTAATAACAATTATTAACTTGATACTAACCAAAACTTGATATAACGTCCATGACTGAGGACTCAAAACCTCATCAAAGAGCGGTATTCATCCAACCCCGACAGCGTTGGCTTTTTTGTGCCCGGCATTTACGTGCTGGTGTACAATGGCATCCTGTTATGCCGGGAGGGCGAGGAATACAATACCCTTCGGGGAAATAACTCCGCGGTTCTCTTTGACCGTTTTGAGCCTCCCGGCACCCTAATTAGGTGCTGGTACTACTCAAAAAACAAAGAGGTGCCATCATGGCTAACACCACACCGTTTCATTGGGGCGATATTGCCCTATCTCAGGTCGTCGACATAGACGGAACACCACATATTACTAAACAGGCGATTGGCGAATGGCTCGAATATTCAGACCATCGCGATGCAATAAATAAAATAATTGAGCGAAATTCGCATATTGAACACTACTCAACTGCCGTCAAGCTGACGGCAGTTGATGGAAAAATGAGAGATACTCGGATATACCACCCCATCGGTTTTTTGCTAATTGTGATGGAGTCTGGCCAGCCCAAAGCGCAACAGATGAAAGTGGCCGTGGCCGAGTTTGTTTGGGCTTTTTGCGGTGGCAGTGAAATACCCATCAAAGAACGCAATTCGTACCTCAGCGAGATCGAGCGTTTAACTGAATCCCTTGTGAATACCAAAAACGCTATGCTCTTCAAGCAACGCCATGCACAGCTCCAGTATTACTGCAGCATGGCACGCTGGCCGATGCCGGATCTCACTATGCGTACCGCCGCTGTAGAGCAGTTGCCTCTGCTAGGAGGTGAGCATGACTAAGGTATCTAATATTTCCGAAAAAGTGGCGGATCTTAGGCAATCCGATGCAATGCTGCAGGACTATGTACGCATTCGCTATACGATGACCGGATCTGAGCGTTTGTTGGCTTTAGTGCAATGGGCTAATTCGGTCGATAGCATGATGGCCGACAGAAACATGGGCCCAGAGAAATACGCCGAGGTGAGCAATGGATAATCTGCAAGAAACCCTGCTGATCGGCGGCAAATTCGATGGCGATATGATCGAGTTTGACCAGGATGTAGATTACATAACGGTGCAAAATCTTGATTGGTCCGAAACTTACAATCGACAAACGATCAAGTGCGGAAAAACGGAGATGGTTGTGCTTGTAGCTGAAAATTGCAATCAACCACTAGAAAGACTAGTGGCTGGCTATTTGAACATTTCATGATAAATGCCCGGCGAAAGCCGGGCTTCTAGAGCCCCATTGCATTCTCAATTATAGAGTTAAGCTCAGTTCTCATAACCACAGTGCTGAGGCTAGGGGCATGCAATAATTCTTCTATACGATGGACGTAAGCTGAAGCCGTTAAATCATGCTTATTCATAAGCGCTTCAATAAAATAAATAACCTCATAGCCTTCGTCTTTATCAACGCGAATGCGATCCTGAATCCCAGTTGATTTACCATCACCATTGTCACGAGTCCATATGTATGCGTACTTACCAGATAAGTCTTTAGCTGTCAGTTTAACTGTCATTTTGCATCCTCTTATTCAATTGTTCCTATCACGCAACAACTCAATACGCTCAAGAATGAGTAACAGATAGTAACAGTATCGATTTCCTCTGCAAGTGCGTCCGAATACGCAGACCACAGGACGTTACAACATAAGCATCCGCAGCTAAACTTCACGGATCAACGTCCGGGGGGACAATATGGCAGATGGTTACGAGGTCCGAGGGAAATCGGTCCGGGTGTATTTCCGCTACAACGGCGAGTTATGTCGCGAAAAAATCGGCGAATCAACGCCCGAAAACATCGAACGAGCAAGGCGCTTAGCATCGATCATCAAACTCGAACAGGAGTCTGGTACATTCGATTACAAGCGACACTTTCCCGAATCGGATAAAGTCCAAGAGAACAGCTTTGGCTACTACGCCAGCTTGTACTTAGAAATCAGATCAACTCAAGTGGCGCCATCGACACTAGTCTCCGATCGCAGCAAGTTTCGAACTACCATCATGCCGCGCTGGGCTGACGTCAGAATTCAAGACATCGATTACATTTCTCTGCAGCAATGGATCTCGACCGATCTAGCGACTTTGCATAACAAAACCATCAAGTCGTCGATGTCGCTCATGAGCCAAGTGTTTGATCTGTATAGCACGCGCCAAAAACAGCATTTCAATCCAACCAAAGGCATCAAGATCCGTTTACCAGACGCTGAAGACCCAGATCCTTTTACGCTCGATGAGATCCGCAAACTAACAACAACAGAAACTGACAAGATCCAACAGCGTGAGCTCATCGAGTACATGATTTGGGATGGCTGTCGACCATCCGAGGCCATCGCGCTCGCGTGGGAAGATGTGCTCGATCTAGACCAGGGAATAATAAAATATCGGCATGCCCGCGTTGTGAATCGATGGAAAGGCACAAAAACAAAGCGATCAACAAGAACACATCGACTCCTAAAACCTGCGCGTGAAGTGCTGCAGCGGCAATTTAAGCGCACAGCACACATGCAAGCGGTAACGATCGACGTCGTCGGTCGAGATAACAAAACGATCAAGAGCATGCGAATACGCCCAGTATTCAGAAAAGATAGCGGATCTGTGCAAACCCTCGATAAATCGCTTCGTGATGATTTCTTTAGAGTTCACTGCGAGAAGGCTGGCGTTAGATACCGCCCACCGAGCCAGTGTCGCCACACATTCATTTCTCAGATGCTAACCCTAGGAATCATCCCTCTGCACTGGATATCAGCCCACGTTGGCCATACAACGATCGACATGATCCAGAAGAACTACGGAAAATGGATACAGCAAGACGGACCGGACGTCCAAAAGATGATCGAGAAGGTTTTAGAGCTGTAACGACAAAAGGCGACCAATTGGTCGCCTTTTTTATCGATCTGTTCCCAGAGTTGTTCCCAGAGTTGTTCCCAGAAACATTCCCTACAAGCCTTTTAAGGCCTCTTCAAAAACCTAAGTAACTGTTTTTAAAGGAAAATAAGTGGCGGAGGGATAGGGATTTGAACCCTAGATAGGCTATTAACCTATGCCGGTTTTCAAGACCGGTGCTTTCAACCGCTCAGCCATCCCTCCGAACCGAGACGTATAATACCCGATATTTATGGACCGTCAATAATTTTTTAACTAAAAATCAACGTTTTAGCGAAATTTTTTAAAATACACTTAATGATCCGCCATCTCGCCTTTCTGTTTGGTTTTACCTCAAAGTAAACTTATCATTGTCGGTGACTTAGACTAGGCACACATATGGCAACCTTTACACTGCTTGTTACATCAAGTCCAAACTCTACAGACCTACACCTAGCAGCGACTGAATTTGCAAATGCAGCTGTCAAGGATGGTCACATCATACGGCGAGTGTTCTTTTATGGTGACGGTGTTTATGCAGGGCTAGCCTCCCAGCAACCGCCGCAGGGGCAAGAATCTGCATTACAACTCTGGCGGCAATTGAAAGAAGATTTAGACACTCCACTTCAGGCATGCATTGCCAATTCATTGCGTCGAGGAGTTACAGATTGCCGTGAAGCGAAACGATACAATCTCGGTGAAGCGACGCTAGCGGATTGCTTCGAGTTGTGCGGATTAGGCGAGATGGCGGAAGCTCTGAATGATAGCGACCGAGTAATTCAATTTTAAACAGAAGCCGACACCTGTGAAAAAGCTCCTAATTACCATTAATACCGCCCCTACTCCCGATACCGAAACATTGGAGTTTGTATTGGCGATGCTCGCATTCGATCACGAAGTTCGCCTGACGTTTATCGGTGATGGAATCTTTTGGCTGATAACGAATCAGCAAGCCCGAAAGCCAGCAGGAAAATCTCCGCAGAAGTTAATAGCTGCACTAGAGATGTACGGCTGTGAGCATATAACCTACTTCGAAAATCAGTTAACAGCGCGCGGATTGGCAACAACCAACATCAACCAATCGGCCACATCTCTCTCAGAAGAAGCGTACGCCAGTTGGCAAGCGGACGCAGACCACTGCATGGTGCTTTAATGATTCTCCATCAAATCCTATCCGGCAAAACGCAAACATTAACAGACCTAAGCACTGTCATTAACCCGCATGACGGCCTAATACTGATCGGTGACGGCTGCTATCAAATTAGCAATCGAAAACTCACTGCGATGACGTCGAATATTTTTGCTCGAACACAAGATGTGGACTGCAGGGGTTTAGCGAATCTAGCGCAAGAAATTGACCTAAAACTCATTAACGACGCAGAATGGGTTGGCCTAACATTGCGATTCAACAAGGTTGTTAGCTGGAAATGACACTTAGTACAGATAATGACGGCTTTTTATTAAATCTCGCCGATTGGAATGCTGATGTCGCACAGAGTATTGCCTCCAACGAAGGTATCGAACTGAGCAATGCGCACTGGGAGGTTCTACATGCACTGCGTGAATTTCATGCTAAGTACGATCTATCGCCTGCAATGCGCCCATTAACTCGTCATTTAAAAGAATCACTGGGTCCAGAAAAAAGCACGAGCATATATCTGTTGAAATTATTTCCTGGCAGTCCAGCAAAAATTGCCGCCAAAATCGCGGGCCTACCCAGACCGGAGAACTGCCTTTGAACAACCACCCTCTCGCTGACTATGTTCGCATATTGGCACGTGGAAAAAATGCTAGTCGCAACATGACTCAAGACGAAGCTAAATTCACGCTCGCGCAAATGCTTGAAGGCAATTATCACCCTGAGCAGTTAGGCGCGATATTTATGCTTCTACGAGTTTTGGAAGAAACACCCGAGGAAATAGCCGGATTTTCTGCCGCTGCAAATCACTACTGGCCTGCAGGCTCGGATGAATTTGATTTGGTCTGGGCTAGCTATGCAGGAAAGCGACGCCAACCCTTTTGGTGGATGCTATCTGCATTGCTTCTTAGTCAAATGGGTTATCGCATACTCGTGCATGGCACACTGTCTCACACCCCAGGGCGTAAATACGCTCATGAAGTGTTTAAAGAACTAGGCTTACCTATCGTTAGCGAAGACAACAGCGCAATCAAAACAGAATCATTAGTGTACCTGCCCTGCGCTCAAATCAATGAGCGCCTGCAGCAATGGCTATCACTGAAAAGTATTTTGGGCGTTCGCTCCCCAATAAATACCGTTATGAAAACAATTTCACCAAACGGAGTGCCGTCAGTTCAGGGGGTTTTCCACCCCAACTATCGAGCAATACATACAGAGGCAGCCAAGCTTAACCATGAACTCGCGTTGGTCATAAAGGGTGAAGGCGGAGAGTTCGAGGTCAATCCAGAACGTAAGTGTATAGCCGATTTCCGATTTGCCGACAGCAGCGGGCAAATCGAAATTGCAAATACTCAAAGCCACTTTGCTGACAAACCCGAGAATACCGACACATCGGCCCTAATATCGTTTTGGCGCGGCGAGACAGGCAGCATTTATGGTGAAACCGCTGTACTCAATACCGCAGCGCTCGCTCTTTGCCTAATTCGCCAAAATGATGATTTTGGGCAAGCATTAGACGATTGCACCAAGGCTTGGTCAGGGCGTGATTGCACAATAATCTAGCTGATTTATTTCTACCAATAGAAACAAAAAAAGCCCCTCAAGGGGCTTTCAGATTGCTGACAAAGTCCTCGCCATCACCGGCGGGGATTTTTTATAATAGGGCATGCTAAAAAATCGCCCCCAAACTCAGTCCTCTCTCGAATTCGTCAGTATTGATGAACTTGTTCCTGCTGATCATCTGCTTCGTAAAATCGATGCGAAGATAGACTTCAGTTTCATTCACGACCTCGTCAAAGATTTCTATTGTGACAATAATGGTAGGCCAGCCCTCGATCCCACCTTGATGTTTAAGCTGCTTTTCATCGGCTATCTCTTCGGGATTCGTAGCGAACGTCAGTTAATCCGTGATGCGCAAGTGAACGTCGCCTATCGTTGGTTTTTGGGCTTAGGCCTAACCGATAAGCTTCCTGACGCCTCAACACTAAGTCAAAATCGGATTCGTCGGTTTAACGAAACCGAAGTGTATCAACAGATTTTTGATCAGATTGTTCTGCAAGCCATGAAAAAGAAATTAGTCACAGGAACAACTCTATATACCGACTCGACTCATTTAAAAGCCAATGCCAATAAGAACAAACATATTCTGAGTAGAGTTCATACTGAGCGCCAAGCTTACATGGATGATTTGGATCGAGCCATTGATGAGGATCGGTTATCTCACGGAAAAAAGCCCTTAGCGCTTTCATCCAAAGCGCAGCCCGAACGGGAGATTAAGCAAAGCACCACCGATCCAGAAAGTGGCTATATGGTGCGCGATAGCAAGCCGAAAGGATTTTTCTATCTCGACCATCGCACCGTTGATAGTCGCTGCAATATCGTCACTGACGTCCATGTGACTGCGGGTAATGTGCATGATGCGGTTCCTTATCTTGAGCGTTTAGATCGCCAGAAAGAACGCTTTAATTTTGACGTTGAACATGTTGGTTTAGATGCGGGTTACTTTACGTCTGCTCTTTGTAAGGGCTTAGAGGATCGCGATATTTATGCGGTCATGGGTTATCGTCGACCCACACACAAGGCCGGATATTTTTATAAACGCGAATATATTTACGACGAGTTAAACGATCAATATACCTGCCCTGCAGGACAAATAATCCTCTACAAAACGACCAGCCGAGAAGGCTATCGCCATTATCAATCCAACCCGAAGATATGCGCAAACTGTCCACTCATTGATCGTTGTACGCGCAATGCAAATAAGGTTAAAACCATCACAAGGCACGTCTGGGAAGACAGCAAAGAGCGTGTTAATCAGAACCGACTCACGGATAAGGGGAAGGTCATCTACGCGCGGCGTAAAGAAACTGTTGAACGAAGCTTTGCCGATGCAAAGCAACTACATGGTTATCGCTATGCACAGTTTAGAGGACGCTCGAAGGTTCAAATGCAGTGTCTTATGGTAGCGACTGCACAAAACATGAAAAAGATCGCACTGATGGCCGCTTGAGGCCTATTTTATCGATTTATAGCCGAAATATTACGAATTCCATCCCAATCTCTCCCCATTTTAAGCTTGCTGAACACCTACTATTTTTCATTGTGCTGTTTTTGGATATCAGAGGAATATTGATACAGAGGCCCCAGAAACAATAAACCCCAGTTAAATAACTGGGGTTTATCAGCAGTCTGAAAGCCCCTCAAGGGGCTTTTTTACTTAGAGAACAAACTCACACTTTGAACTGATCAGTCACGGTTTGGAGAGTTCTAGATATATCTGTCAGGGCCTTACTAGCAGCCTCAACCTTCTGCATACTCGCCATCGCAATCTCCGATGTCTCGCGAATACCGACAACGTTTTCTTTAATGCTGTAGGCGGCTTTCTCTTGACGATCAGTTGCCGCAGCAATTTGATTATTCATCGCTGTAATTGATTCAACTTTCTCGGTAATCGCTTGCAGACTCTCGTCCGTTTTCGCGGCCTGATTGACACTGGTTTGCGCGCGCTCCTTGCTAGAACTCATGACATCCACAGCAGATCGTGCCGCTGCCTGAAGTTGCTCTATAACAGTTTGAATTTCTTGAGTTGAATCTTGGGTTCGTGAAGCTAACGTGCGAACTTCATCCGCCACAACTGCGAAGCCTCGACCTTGCTCACCTGCTCGTGCAGCTTCGATGGCAGCATTAAGAGCAAGTAAGTTAGTCTGTTCCGCAATGCCTTTAATAACATCAAGAATACTACCAACATTAGCAGTGTCAGACTCTAACTGGCGAATCACTTCACTGGCACGCTCAACCTCACCGGCCAAGCTATTAATACTTTTCACTGTTTCATTAACGATAGCACGGCCTTGCTTTGCAGTACTGTCAGCCTCTTGCGCGGCCTTAGCTGCTGAGCTCGCATTAAGCGATACCGCTTTCACACTGCCTACCATTTCTTCAACAACCCCAGATACCTGCTCGGCCGCTAGGCTTTGGCGTTCTGTAATCTGAGACGTTTCATTAGTAAGACTGCCGAGGTCGGCTGATACAGAAGCCAATGGGCGAGTGGAGCGAACCACCTCACCAATGCTACGGTGCAATTTATCGACAAACTGATTAAACCAATCAACCACATCGCCAATTTCATCTTGAGACGTTTTCTCAATACGGCGGGTTAAATCCCCCTCTCCTGACGCAATATCTTTCAGGGAATGCAGTAAGCCGACAACGGCAGTACGAATCGAGCGACTGGTACTCCATGCAACAGCAATGAGAATAATGAGGGTAACGACAGTGACCAACACTCCTAGGGTCAAAGCTTGTTGGGCGGACTGGTTCGATGACGTAACAATATCGTTAAAAGCGTTAACGCTAGTTTCGCTGTAATTTTGCAGGCTAGTTCGGGAGGCTTCCAAGGCCAGATTCATTGTTTCTACTGCGCCCGCCATCCCTGAAGGTGCTAACGTTCCATTAATCATCCCTTCGGATAGCGCCAGCGCAGACTTGAAGTAGCGATTAAAACCCTCCTTGCTAGCTGAAATTTGGGACTCGCTGTCAGGCCACAGCTTCGATAAGGTCGCAAACCCCACATTCATTTCTTCCTGAAGCCGAGTTGCTGCCTTTATAAAATCTTCTTCACCTGTGGTAACTGCCGTTGAAAATAACTCTTCTATGCGAGATAGGCGAACAAGGTTTGAGCGAGACTCTTGAACGACTGGAAAGAATACATTCTGCACCATGCGTAGGCGTTCTGAGTTAGCGCTGTTGATATTGCTGTTTACAACCAAGCTTATTATAAAGCCCAAAATTGCTACACCAGCGATCATTTGAATTTTGGCTTTAATGCTCAGTGTGTTCAGGAAATTCATGCTTAGCCCGACCCTAATTTATCTAGTTAAGGTTAAGCATAGTCGAATTTTCCCAAAGCAAACGGTTGCTTATATCAAAAAGCTTCTTGCGGCCTGAGTTAGCGCCACTTCAACGTTTCATGTAGCGCGACCACAGAACCTACAATGGTAAGTGTTGGCGCTTGAATATCGTGAGTTTCGATATAACTGGGCATCGTTTCCAATGTGGCAACATGCACCTTTTGGTCAGGCAACGTACCTTTTTCTACCAAAGCGATCGGTGTTGCTGCTGGCATGTTGTGGGCAATTAACTGCTGGCAAATATGCGGCAATCCAGCCAATCCCATGTAAATCACAAGTGTTTGCGATGGATGTATCAATTCTCCCCACGGTAAGTCACAAGTGCCATTTTTTAGGTGCCCAGTCACAAAGCGCACACTCTGCGCATGATCGCGATGCGTTAGTGGAATACCAGCGTATGCAGAACAGCCACTCGCAGCCGTTATTCCCGGTACCACTTGAAACGGAACGCCGGCGGCCGCAAGCTCTTCTATTTCTTCGCCGCCGCGGCCAAATATAAACGGATCCCCTCCCTTAAGACGAAGAACTCGCTTCCCTTTTTTTGCTTCCTGCACCAGTAATTGATTAATACCATCTTGTGGTACTGAATGGTCGCTTCGAGCCTTGCCTACGTAAAAGCGCTCTGCATCCGGGCTGAGAAATTCCATAATTGCAGGGTTAACCAAGCGATCATAAAACACAACATCAGCGGATTGAATTAAACGCAGAGCACGAAAAGTTAAAAGGTCTGGATCTCCGGGGCCCGCCCCTACAAGAAAGGCTTCACCACGCGACGGCTGCTCACCAGCCAATAAAGCCTGCGTAATTTCGTCGGCCTTCGCTTCTTGTTTGGCGAGAATTAAATCGGGCGCTTGGCTTTGCATCCACCGCCGCCAAAAGCTAGGTCGTTTTGTCGCTTCGACCACCGACTTCACTTGCGCTCGCAATGATTCAACCACGTTTGCTAGGTGGCCATACTGCTGTGGTAGAAAGGCTTCTAAACGTTGCTTTATATGGCGAGTTAGGGCTGGCGATGCACCACTACTAGAAATGCTAATAAGTAGCGGCGAACGATCAACGACGGCAGGGAAGATAAAATCATTGCCTTCTTGGTCGTCAACCCGGCAAATTAACGCACCTAACTGCTTAGCCAAATCAGCCTGAGCTTTGTTCACTTCCGCATCATCCGTCGCCAGAACAACAAATGCACCAGCAGGATAAGCCTGATCAAAACCGACTTTTTCGAGATTGAGAGTAATTGCACCACTATCTGCCAAGGCTTGCACCTCGGCAGATACCTGAGGAGAAATCACCGTAGGGTGACAACCCGCTTTTACCAGCGTTTGAATTTTTCGCGTTGCTACTGCTCCGCCACCAATTACTACAAACTGGCGGCGATCAGCGCGCAATACCAGTGGTAACGTCATCATAACTGTCGTGCCCTACTTAAAATTCAAACCTAAAATCAACAATTACTGAGCTGCGCTCAAACGATCAAGACCACCCATATATGGCTTCAATGCTGCTGGAATGCGAATACTGCCATCAGCTTCTTGATAGTTTTCCAATACAGCGACCAAGGTACGACCAACCGCCAAACCAGACCCGTTGAGCGTATGTAATAGCTCGGGCTTACCGGTTTCCGGGTTGCGCCAGCGTGCTTGCATGCGGCGCGCCTGGTAGTCACCGAAGGTGCTGCAAGATGAGATCTCGCGGTATTTTTGCTGACCGGGCAGCCACACTTCTAGATCGTAGGTTTTAGCCGCAGAGAAACCTAAGTCTCCGCCACACAAAATCACTTTACGGTAAGGTAATTCCAGCTTCTGCAGAATGGCTTCGGCATGACCGGTTAGCTCTTCAAGCGCCGCTTCTGAATCGCCAGCTCGAACAAACTGCACCAGTTCGACCTTGTCAAATTGATGCTGACGAATCATGCCGCGCGTGTCACGACCATAAGAGCCTGCTTCGCTTCGGAAGCATGGCGTATGCGCCACTTTTTTCACTGGCAATTGTGTGTCGTTTACGGCGTCACGTAGCAGG
>TARA_R110001583_G_scaffold84281_5_pt1 | contig 48239 bp, 36 predicted proteins | sample TARA_R110001583 | Tara Oceans TARA_R110001583 (sample SAMEA4398432) | marine metagenome | biome: Polar Biome; feature: [MES] marine water layer (ENVO:01000295) within the mesopelagic zone...; material: water (ENVO:00002006), including particulate matter (ENVO:01000060) such as...... | reverse complement strand
CAGATTATATATAATAGAATTTTAGTTAGGACACTATTGTTAAATTATTAGAAATTTATACTTATTTTTGAATATAACTGATTTAATTTCAACTATTAAATACTATAATTTATATTATTTTAAAATGAATAAAAAGGTAACTATACGTTTTGCAACTTTAAAAGATTTACCAAGTATTGTAACTATTTACAACCAAGCTATAAAATCTAAGTGTGCGACTGGTGATATTGAAGAATTTTGCTTGAACGATAGAATTGATTGGTTTAACAAATTTGACAATAATAACTATCCACTTTATATTGCTGAAATGAATAAAAATGTTGTTGGATATTGTTCTATATCACCATACCGATCTGGCAGAAAAGCAATGTTTAAAGTAGCTGAAATAAGCTATTATGTAGATTATTCTTTTCATAAAAAAGGAATAGGAACGGCTTTATTAAATTATGTCATTTCAGATTGTGAAAGAATTGGCAAGAAAAATTTATTAGCATTTGTTTTAGATATTAACACTGCTACAATTAAACTTTTAACAAAATTTAATTTTAAACAATTTGGGCATTTCCCAAACATAATAGAATTTGAAAATAAAATTTGTGGGCATTATATTTACGGTTTAAAAATAAACCCTAAATAAATCGTTAAAAAACTTCTATGAAATAAAATTTAAACATTCCTCTCAACTTATATTGGACCAAATAGTACTATTTTTACTAACTTCCAAATAAGCCGTTTTAATAGCAAGGTTCTCTGGATTACTTAACGAAGGATCATTTGTTAACAACTCAATTGCTATATTTCTAGCTGTCTGTAATATATTTGCGTCTCTAACAATATCGGCTATTTTTAAATCTAAAACTCCACTTTGTTGTGTGCCCATTAAATTTCCTGGACCTCTTAATTTTAAATCTACTTCTGCAATTTTAAAACCATCGCTGGTTTCAACCATTGTTTCTAATCTTATTTTAGCATCGCTAGACAGCTTAAAACTCGTCATTAAAATACAAAAACTTTGTTCCGCTCCTCTTCCAACTCTTCCTCGTAACTGGTGCAATTGAGATAAACCAAATCGTTCAGCGCTTTCAATTACCATTACACTAGCATTTGGAATATTTACACCAACTTCAATTACCGTAGTTGCAACCATTATTTGAGTTTCACCTTTAATAAACCGCTGCATTTCATACTCTTTAGCTGCAGGTTTCATTTTACCATGAACAATACTTACCTGATATTTTGGCATTGGAAATTCTCTTGAAATACTTTCATAGCCATCCATTAAATCTTTGTAATCCATTGCCTCAGATTCGTTAATTAGTGGATACACAATATAAACCTGACGACCTTTTGCTATTTCTTCTTTTAAAAATTTAAAAACGGACAATCTATTTGCATCATATCTATGTGCTGTTTTAATTTCTTTACGTCCTGGAGGTAATTCATCAATAATAGAGATATCCAAATCACCATAAGCACTCATAGCCAAAGTTCTTGGTATTGGAGTAGCCGTCATTACTAATATATGGGGAGGTAATTCATTTTTCTTCCAAAGTTTAGATCGTTGAGCAACTCCAAATCTATGCTGTTCATCAATAATTGCAATGCCTAAATTTTTGAATTTCACTTTATCTTCAATAAGTGCATGAGTTCCAATTAAAATATCTAATTCTCCCGATTCCAATTCTGCATGCAATACTCTTCTATCCTTTGCTTTTACCGATCCTGTTAACAATTTAACAGTAATTCCCATTCCTTCCAATAGTTCAACAATGGAATTGTAATGTTGTGTTGCTAAAATTTCAGTGGGAGCCATTAATGAAGCTTGAAATCCATTATCCAACGCAATAAGCATTGTTAATAAAGCAACAATGGTTTTTCCAGATCCAACATCACCTTGTAACAATCTGTTCATTTGAGCATTAGAACCTGTATCTTTTCTAATTTCTTTTAAAACACGTTTTTGCGCATTGGTTAATTCAAAAGGTAATTTATTTTTATAAAACTCATTAAAATGCTCACCTACTTTTTCAAAATTGAAACCCTTTATTTTGGCTTTTCTTACTATTTTTTTTCGAATTAGCTGCATTTGAATAAAAAACAACTCTTCAAATTTTAATCTTTTTTGAGCTTTGGTCAATAATTCCTGACTTACAGGAAAATGAATATTAAAAAGTGCTTCATTTTTAGAAATTAAATGTAGTTTCTCTAGTATTGGAATTGACAACGTTTCTTTAAATTTACCATTCAAATCTTCAAATAAATTTTGAATAATTGTTGTAATAACTTTATTTGTTATGCCCTTATTCGTTAATTTTTCAGTTGAAGAATACACAGGTTGCATTGCTGTCCGCATTTTATTTTGATAACTTGAAACTAGTTCCATTTCAGGATGTGGCATTGAAAACAACCTATTAAAATAATTAGTTTTGCCAAAAATTACATAAGGAATATTTGTTTTAAGTGTTTCTTTAACCCATTTAGCACCTCTAAACCATACCAATTCCATACTTCCAGTATCATCAACAAAAGTAGCTACTAACCTACTTCCTTTTTTTTGTTGTACCGTTTTAATTGTTGTTATTTTTCCAATAATTTGAACTTCTGAAGAATTCTCTTGCAACTGATTTATCTTCAAAAACTGAGATCTATCAATATATCTATTAGGGAAAAAATTTAATAAATCACCAAACGTACGTATTCCTAATTCAGCCCTTAACAAATCGGCTCTATTAGGTCCTACACCTTTTAAGTATGAAATGGAAGTATTTAAATTGTACAATGGTCTTACTAAATTTTTAACACGAAGGTAATAATTCAAACGGCAAAAAACAATCCCAAATTTCATTAGATCTAATTAATTTAAAAAGTAAAATTCGCTACTAATTTTAATGATTGGTATTGAATTATATTAGGATTCATTTTCTATCAACTAATTACGTACCTTTGCATCCTTAAATTTTTAGCATGAGATTACATAGAAACCTAGTATATACAGTTATTGCCTCAATGAGACTTGTTTTTAATGATGGTGAATACGCAGATAAAGTTGTTGAAAAAGCCTTAAAAAAGGATAAACGTTGGGGAGCAAGAGATCGTAAATTTGTTGCAGAAACTATTTATGAAATGGTTCGTTGGAAGCGTTTGTACAATGAAATTGCAGGAACAAAAGAGCATTACACAAACGAAAACGTTTGGAAAAATTTTGCTGTTTTCGCCATATTAAGAGGCTACAAATTACCCGATTGGAATCAATTACAAGGTGTTCCTGAAAGAAGAATTAAAGGGAAATTTGATGAACTTCAAAAACAACGCGTTTTTAAAGAATCTATTCCAGATTGGTTAGATGAATTAGCTGTAAAAGAATTAGGTGAAAAACACTGGACAAAAGAAATTGAAGCATTAAACAAACAAGCTGAAGTTATTTTACGTACCAATACACTGAATACTAATAAACTTTCATTGCGTAAAAAATTAGAAGATGAAGGTATAAATACAGAGTTTATTCCTGGACATCCTGATGCTTTAAGATTAGTTGAGCGTGCCAATGTATTTGTAACACAATGCTTTAAAGATGGTTTATTTGAAGTACAAGATGCTTCTTCACAACTAGTTGCGGAATATTTAGATGTAAAACCTGGAATGAAAGTAATTGATACTTGTGCAGGTGCAGGTGGTAAAACATTGCATTTAGCAGCCTTAATGGAAAATAAAGGTCAATTAATTGCTACTGACATTTACGAAAGTAAATTAAGAAAACTTAAAATAAGAGCGCGTAGAGCTGGAGTGCATAATGTAACTACCAAGCCTATAGATTCTTCAAAAGTAATGAAGAAAATGAAAGGTACTGCTGATAGAGTTTTAATTGATGCTCCTTGTAGTGGTATTGGTGTTTTAAGACGTAATCCTGACAGTAAATGGAAGTTACAACCTGAATTTATTGATAATATTAAAAAAACACAGGCTGAAATTTTAGAAAGCTACTCTGCTTTAGTTAAAACTGGAGGTAAATTAGTATATGCAACTTGTTCAATTCTACCATCAGAAAACGAAAACCAAGTACAGTTATTTTTAAAAAATCATCCAGAATTTAAGTTTGTGAAAGAAAAGAAAGTATCTGTTCATAAATCTGGTTTTGATGGGTTTTATATGGCTTTGTTGGAAAAAATTAGTTAAACTAACTTCAAAATACATTTAGTAAAGAGGCTGTCTAAAAAGTGAAATTTTCGTCAAACTGAAATAAATTCGGAATGACGGTTTTCAACACTTTTAGACAGCCTCTTTTTAATTATAGTATAGATTCTCCGTTTAAATCTGTTGTGAGAATTTCACTCATATAATCAAAATATGGACGCATTGCTTTATAGGATGCATCTATTTCCTGTAAAAAATTAGGATTTAATACTTCTTCATCAGAAAAATAACGAGTTACAATAAATTGTTTCATTTTAATTAAATCCATATCTGGATGCTCTTTATCAAATCCTCTTGGAGCTGTTTTTAAAGCATTCCCTTCTAGTTCACCAAAATAATTCACAAATTCTTTATTATTTATAATAGCTCGAATTTCAGTAGTATCCATTTCAAATTCTTTACGAATCCTTAATAAATCTTCTTTATTTGGCTCCCAAAAACCACCAGCCAAAAAACTTTCTCCTGGTCTAATTCTTAAGTAATAACCACCTCTCAACCTTTTCGTTCCTCTAACAAAATTTCCTGCAAAATGTGGTTTATAGGGTGTTTTATCTTTTGAAAAACGAACATCTCTGTAAATTCTAAATATTTTTAAACTCTCAATATCATCATGTTTTTTCAATTCTTCCATTAAACCCGAATAAAACTCTTTTGCTTTGGTTTGTTCAATTTGAAAAGCAGGTTTATTTTCATTAAACCATTCGCGATTGTTATTAATTTTAAGCTCTTTTAAAAAGTTTAGCGTAGTTTTTGAAATAGAAGTCATTTGGATTTATTTTAGCATTCAAACTTACTGAAAATTTATATTAAATCAAATGAGCTCACCTAAAGGCAAGCTCATTTTGGTAAAGACTTTATATTGTCAAGTCGAACTCAGGTTTAAACTTTAAAAGTTTAATTTAAAACCTAAGCTATAGTTTCTTCCACGTGTGCTAAATCCTAAAACTTCTTCAAAATCTTCATTTAAAATATTTGTTATTGAAGCATACAAAGTCATTCTATTTTTAATAATTTGATGATTTGCAGAAAAATCCAATAAAGAATATGATTCTAATTCAACAGTTGTATTAGGCCAAGAAGAAAAATCTGTTTCATCTCTTTTATCATTAAATTGATAGTTAAGAGATAAGTTTGTTATTGTATTTAACGCATATGAAATAGTTGCATTGAATTTATTTTTAGGTACTCTAATTGCTACGTTATCATTATTTGTGTACGTATAATTTACACTCATATCCATATTATCTAGTACTTCAGCAGCTACTTCAACTTCTACACCTTTAATAGTTGCATCTCCTTCATTCACCATTTTAAATAACGTTTCATCATATCCTATAATATTTTCAACTTCACGATTAAAATAAGTAGCACTAAATAAGAATGAATTTAATTTAGATTCAATTCCACCTTCATAAGTTAAACTTTCCTGTGGATTTAAATCTAAATTTCCCCAAGACGCATATAAATCTTGTAGAGACGGAGAAACGAAAGCTGTACTGTAAGAAGCAAATATTTTAGTGTATCCTTTACCTTCATACTTCATTGTATAAGAAGGATTAAAATTATACACTACATGATTTCCATATTTGCTATGAGTATTTAAACGAGCACCTGCATTTAAATTCAATCCAAAATCTGAAACGTAAACCACATTTACATATGGATCTACAATTGTAATCTTTGGATCTTCTGAATACACAGTTTTAGATAATTCAGTTTCACCCCAAAGTATACTATATGATTCTATTGCATTTTTTTGTGCATTAACTCCTAAAATTACATAGAACGTATTATTTAAATTATGTTTTAGAAATGCATCTACTACATAATTTTCACCTTTACTAGTGCCTGGATATTGTGAGATTGTTCTATCAATATCATACAAGCTGTAGGCAGCATTTATTTGAATACTTCCTTTTCTGTATGTGTATTTTGGCACAATTCCTATTCTATAATTTTTATTTATTGAGTTGTTTTCTGCGTCTGCAAAAGATCCTCCATCAAAACTAATATTTAATTTATTAAACGTTCCAAACGTTGAAATACTAAATTTATCTGAAATTTTGTACCCTAAATTTATACTGGTATTTATTCTTGTAAACGGGTCATCTTCAAATAATTCTGTCGATTCACCCAAAGGTTTTGCTGCGGACATACCATCTGAATAATGATGACCAAACGAAACTAAATAATTAAATTTATGTGTACTTCCATTAACATTTACAGCATTGTTAAAGCTTGCTAAATTTGAATTTGAACCTTTTGTAGTTCTATTGGTACCAACTGTAGAATTAAAGGTTGCATTCACCGTGTCTTTAGCTGCTTTTTTAAGCGTTATATCAATAACAGCCGTTGCAGCACCAGATCCATAAAGTGTACTTGCGGCACCTTTTATAATTTCTATAGAAGCTACCTGATCTAAATTCAATAAATTTAAGTCAAAACTATTTTGCAAAGGGTCAATAACCTGAATGCCATCAATTAAAATAACAACTTCATTACTTCTTCCTCCTCTAACGTAATACCCTAAATTTTGTCCACCAACACTTTTACTTCCATTAATTTCAATTCCTGCTACTGTGTTTATTAATTCAGCAACACTTTTTCCCATATTGTTTTCAATTTCTGTAGCGGTAATTTTATGAACTACTTTTCCTGAATTTTCTCTTTTAATTTTAAACTTTGAATCGGTAATAACAACTTCTTCTAATTGCTCAATTTTTTCTTTTTTTTCTTGAGCTTGCAAAGTGCTAAATGCAAAAAACATGCAAAAAACACTTAAATGAACTAATTTTTTTTTCATTTTTAAATGATTTAATTAATAAAATAATAAATCAGGTAAGTTTTGAAGTATAGAAAACCATACTCAACCCCTTCTCCCGAAAGCTTGAATTCTAATTGACTGTGGCAGGTCTCCTGGCTTGCGTATTGTTATTCCCTTCCCATTCTTAAAAGAACAGTGGTAAAAGTTTAATAACAACCACCGAAAAAAATCGGCTTAGCTTACAGTTGCGGGAACAGCGTTGGATTTAAACCAACTTCCCTTTTCACTCATCGTATACGAAGTATACGTAAGAACCATAATCAGCCACAAAAGTAATTAAATCCGTCTAATTGGTGCTATTAAATTTCTGAAAATATTACATTTGCTAAAAATTTTTAACCTGTGCTATACTATATTGCTGGAGGAGAGCGATTTGAAAAAATTCCGTATGAACAACAAATAGTAGAAGTCACATTTTATTTAAGCATTTTAGTTTTATGGAAATTTATCTAATATGATATATAGCACCTAACATTAAAAACGGAATATGTTCTGGTGAGATCATTAAAATTGTATAACAAAATAACAGCTATAAAATTCTTTAAAAAAAATATAATGAAATTTAAATTTTATTTAACTCCCATTTTACTAATTATTATTGTATTCATTTCTTGTAAAAATGAAACAAAAACAATTAAAGAAATCAAACCTGCTTCAACTATAAAATACGCTCGTGGATTTGATATTATAAAATTAAATAATGAAACAAAATTGGTGATTAAATCCCCGTATCCCAATGCTAAAAAACACATAGAATATACACTTACAAAACAAGCAAGTTCCGCTAAAAACACTATAAAAACACCTTTGAATTCTATTGTAGTTACAAGCACCACACATATTCCTTTTTTAGAATTGTTAAACGTTGAAAATAAACTTGTTGGATTTCCAAATACTAATTTCATTTCTTCAGAAAAAACAAGAAAATTAATAAATCAAAACTTGGTAAAAGATTTAGGGCATCCTGAAAATATAAACACTGAAACTTTACTTGAATTAAACCCTGATGCTGTTATAGGATTTTCTTTAAGCAGCACTAATAAAGTATTTAACACCATTGAAAAAATGGGTATTCCAGTAATTTTAAACGGAGATTGGCTAGAAGAAACACCACTTGGCAGAGCAGAATGGATTAAATTTTTTGGAGTGCTTTTTAATAAAGAAAAGCAAGCTGATAGTATTTTTAATGTCATTGAAAAAAATTATTTAGACGCCAAACAAATTGCAAAAAAATCAAAAAACAAACCTACTATTGTTTCTGGTGGGTTATTTAAAGATGTTTGGTATTTACCTGCTGGAGAAAGCTTTGAAGCTAGTTTTTTAAACGATGCAAACACCAATTATTTGTGGAGCAATTCTAAAGGCAAAGCAAGTTTGTCTCTTAATGTTGAAAATGTATTTTTAAAAGGAAAAGATGCTCAAATATGGATTTCTCCAAGTTTTCATACTTCTTTAAACGAGCTAAAAGAGGTAAATGCTATTTATTCACAATTTAAAGCATTTCAAACTGGTTCAATATACTCTTATATGAATAAGAAAGGTGAAACAGGTGGTATATTGTATCTTGAATTATCACCAACAAGACCTGATTTAGTGTTAAAAGATATTATAAAAATTACACATCCAGAATTACTTTCTGAATACGATTTTACATTTTATGAAAAATTAAAATAAATTGTAACTAAACTCCTATTCTATTTATGAAGATTCATTCGAATCTGACTATGGATATAAATCTTTGATTTAACTCGAATGTTAGGTTGTGCAACATTAAATATTAAGACAAACCTAAAATGACTATTTTTAATAACGAAATTATTTAACAAAAACGATCAACCTTAATTAGGCTGATTCAATCATCACTTTTCACTATTAACTTCTCCCTTTTCAAACTTCAAATACTGATCTACAAAAGCTTTTATCCCATCTTCTAAGTTGGTTTGTGGCTTAAATCCTATATATTCAAATAAGCTTTCAACATTTGCATACGTTGACTGTACATCACCTGGCTGCATTGGTTTATAAACTATTTTTCCTTTTTTACCCAATGCCTTTTCAACTGCTTTCACATAATCCATTAAAGCAACCGGACTATTATTGCCAATGTTAAATAATTGATATGGTTTTGAACTTTTTGAAGGTACTGGCTTCTTTGGATTGAACGCAAAATTGTTTTCTTTTGGTGGTTTTGGTAACAATCGTTTGATACTTTCAACAATATCAGCTACATACGTAAAATCTCTACTCATATTACCATTATTGAATACTTCAAATTCTTTGTCTTCTACTATTGCTTTTGTAAAAATATGTAAAGCCATATCTGGTCTTCCCCAAGGTCCGTAAACAGTGAAAAATCGCAATCCTGTACACGGAATATTGTACAAATTAGCATACGAATGTGCCATCATTTCATTGGCCTTTTTACTAGCAGCATACATTGCTAAAGGATGATCGGTGCAATTATCTTCCTGAAAAGGAATATCTTCACTTAATCCATACACAGAACTTGATGATGCAAATACCAAATGTTCAACAGGAAAAGCTCTACAAGCTTCTAAAATATTTAAAAACCCTGTAATATTACTATCTACATACGAGTGTGGGTTTTCTAATGAATAACGCACTCCTGCTTGTGCAGCCAAATTCACCACGCAATCAAATTGCTGTTCTTTAAATAGATTTTTTATATGTTTTAAGTCTGTTAAATCCAATTTTACAAATGAAACAGCATCCCCTTTTAGCAGTTTATTGTATTCAATTTCAGAAGTATTAAAACCTAAATCTTGAAGACGAGCCAACTTTAAATTTGGGTCGTAATAATCGTTGATATTGTCTAAGCCTACAACTTCATAATTTGAAGCTATTAATAATTTTGCTAAATGATGACCAATAAAACCAGCCATTCCTGTAATTAAAACTTTTTTCATACTTAAACTATAAAATTTACCTGTCATTATTGTCTAAAATCGAAGAATCTTATTTTCTAATTTAAGAATAGATTCTTCATTCTGTAATTCTTCATTCTGAATGACAATTATTTATTTAGATTCCTTCATTTAAAACTTCTTCAGCAAAAATAAAGCTAAATCATTAAAACAGTTAACATATATTTTATTTATTTTAAAATAGTATCATTAAAAACCAATATAACAACTTAAATTTGATACATAAATTTAGATACAAATGAACAAACAATTAATAGAATGCGTTCCAAATATTAGTGAAGGACGTGATACTGTAAAAATAAACGCTATTGCCAGTGTTGTTGAAACTGTAGATGGTGTAAAATTATTAGATATTGACCCAGGAAATGCTACTAACAGAACTGTAATTACCTTTGTTGGGGAACCTGAAAATGTTATTGAAGCTGCTTTTAGATTGATAAAAAAAGCTTCTGAACTAATTGATATGAGCAAACATTCTGGAGAACATCCACGTTTTGGAGCTACAGATGTATGTCCATTAGTTCCAATATCTGGAATTTCGTTAGAAGAAACTGCTGTGTACGCTCATAAATTGGGTGAACGTGTTGGAAAAGAATTAGGAATTCCTGGTTATTTTTATGAAAATGCAGCCAAAGAAGAAAAAAGAAGAAATTTAGCAAACTGCCGTTCTGGTGAATATGAAGGCTTGAAAGAAAAATTAACAAACCCAAACTGGAAACCAGATTTTGGCCCTGCTGAATATAATAGTAATGTTTCAAAAACGGGTGTTACAGCTATTTCAGCGCGTGATTTTTTAATTGCTTATAATGTAAATTTAAATACAACTTCAACACGTAGAGCCAATGCTATTGCTTTTGATATTCGTGAAGCTGGTAGGGTTAAATATGAAAACGGTGTAAGTGGTAAAAAAGTACTAGATGCTAATGGAGAACCTGTTAGAATTCCAGGAAAACTGAAAGCTGTAAAGGGAATGGGATGGTTTATTGAAGAGTATGGAATTGCTCAAATTTCATATAACTTAACAAATATTAGCATTACTTCTATGCATATTGCTTTTAATGAAACAGTAAAATGTGCAACAGAAAGAGGTTTAAGAGTTACAGGATCTGAACTAATTGGTTTAATTCCTTTGCAAGCTATGTTAGATGCGGGTGACTTTTTCTTACGCAAACAAGAGCGATCATTAGGTATTTCAGAAGAAGAAAAAATTAAAATTGCAGTAAAATCTCTTGGTTTAGACGATTTAAAACCTTTTAATCCGAAGGAAAAAATTATTGAATATTTATTAGAAGATACTACCAAAAAACTAATCGATTTTACGGTAAGTGGTTTTGCTGAAGAAACTGCTGGTGAATCTATGGCTCCGGGAGGTGGTTCAATTGCTGCCTATGTTGGCGTTTTAGGTGTTTCTTTAGGGACTATGGTTGCAAACCTTTCTGCACATAAAGCTGGTTGGGATGCTAAATGGGAATTTTATTCAGACTGGGCTGTTAAAGGGCAAGCTTACAAAAACAAACTATTGTTTTTAGTAGATGAAGATACCAATGCCTTTAACAAAATTATTGATGGTTTTAGAATGCCTAAATCTAACAATGAAGAAAAAGAAGCACGTAAAATAGCTATTGAAGAAGCTACAAAATATGCTACTGAAATTCCGTTTCAGGTGATGGAAACAGCTTACAATTCTATGGAAGTGATGCAAGCTATGCTAAAAGAAGGCCTGCAAAGCTCTTTGTCTGATACTGGAGTTGGTGTTTTATGTGCTAGAACTGCTGTTGTAGGTGCTTATTTTAATGTTCGTATCAATGCAAAAGATATTAAAGATCGCGTTTTTGCTGAAGACATTTTAGCACGTGCAAAAAACATTTATGAAACAGCAATTTCTATTGAAAAAGAAGTAATGGATTATATTGACGGTAAAATGTAATATTTTTTACTGAAATTTATAAAAATCGTATTGAGCAATCAATGCGATTTTTTTTTGATTGAAAAGTGAAAATTTAGTCAACTTGAACTTGTTTAATGTTCTCATAAATCTAATAACCTTTATGGTGAGATTCTTAAATAAATATAGAATGACAAAACAAGTGTCATCCTGCGAAAGCAGGAATCCATAGTAAGCTGTAAAAATAGATACCTTCATGCGCAGTTATGACAAAACTAAATCCCATAATATATTATATACATTGGATAAAAGTAAATTTGAGGTTTCTTAGGCAATAAAAAAGATGCCACCTCCATCATATAAAAAATCTTTTCCAAGGCAAATAACTTTTTTATTATTTAAAGTAATATAGTCTTGTAATGCTTTTCCATTTGTATGTTTTAAAATATCTCCTAAAAAAAAGATTGTATCATTTAAGCTACCCATTGTTCCTCCAATAAAACCATATTTATGATCTTTAATTTTAATTTCAGAAGGTTCAAAATAAAAATGTTCAATATTATTTTTGATTAATGCTTTTACAATTCCCATATCTGATGTAACCATTTTAGTGTTGTTAATACCAAACATACTACATCTAACATAGGCTTGAGGAACTAGAATTGATTGTTTTTTAGCTGCGTAATTTTGTATGGAAATATCTGGAATGTTTTGTTTGTGAAAAAAATAATCTTTTGAGCAAAAACAATTGTAGCGACTACTTTCTTTTAGTGATTTACCAACATTATTTTTTCCTAGCGTGTACTTTATTTTTTTATCGGTAAAAAATTGAAATAAACTTTTTGGAGCGTTTGGAGCTACTATCAGTTTTTCTCCATCTTGAAACATAAAAATATCTGGATGCCCACAAATTGAGTTGTATGTGATACCTTCAGAAGAAAATTCAAAAATTGCATCAACATAATTGGCTAAATTGATTTTAATTTCCTCTGAACAACGTTTATCAATTATAGCATACATTTAATTCAAAATCTTTTAAATTTATATCTGCACTAAATTTAGTTGTGTACCCTTTTGTTTTTAAATTAACCCTGTTAACACCTTTATATCCAATAGCGTAATTCAATTGTTGCTTGGAAACTTGTATGGTTACCACTCCTTTCTTTTTCAATTTTTCAGTAAGAATATCAAACCACAATGCAGATAAAACCATTTCTTTAAATGAAGGATGAATAGGCCCAGCGACTAACGATTTACCCAATTCTAATTCTTCTGAAGGATGCAAACCAACTCTTAAAATTTTAATGTTGGCCTTATTAAATATTTTTAATACTTCTTTACTCCAAAAAACTGCTTCTTCTAATGAAAGCACTTTATAATCTCCTTTATGATACATTTTTTCTAACACTGTTCCTTCAACAACAACTGTTGGATAAATACGTGTAGTGTCTGCTTTTAACCGAACAATATCATTTGCCGTTTGAATAGAAAGTTCTAAAGTATCATGAGGTAGACCCAGCATCATTTGTAAACCTAGTTCAAAATTTCTTTTTCGAATGAGTTTAGCCGCATTTTCAATGGCGTCAAATTTATGGCCTCTCCCCGATTTTACCAATATTTTATTATTTGTAGATTGAGCACCTAATTCAATAGCTGTTACTCCATATTGTTCTAAAATATCTAATATTTCTTCGGTAATATAATCTGGCTTTGTAGAGATTCGAATGCCTTGCACTTCACCCGACATTACATATTTATAAGCTTCCTTAAGGTATGCAATCATTTCATTTCTAGGAATTCCTGTAAAGCTTCCTCCAAAAAAAGCAATATTTATTACTCTGTTTTTCGGTATTGTTTCAAGATAAGAATCTATAATCTCAGCAATTTCATTGGGTTTAGGAACTGAAAAAGTTCCACTAATTTTTTCTTGATTACAGAAAACACATTGATGCGGACACGCTAATTCAGGAATAAATATTGGAATATTACAATGTTTCAAAATATGTAATCCTTAAATTTTCACAAACTTAATTCCCAATTCTTTTTGAATTTCATGAATTTTCTGCTCCTCACCTGGAATGATTAAAGCAATAGAATATCCAGTTTTTCCTGCTCTGGCAGTTCTTCCACTTCTATGCGTATAGTATTCTAATTGCTCTGGCAATTGGTGGTGAATTATAAAAGCTAAATTATCAACATCAATACCACGTGCAGAAACATCTGTTGAAATTAAAACTTGAAGGCTTCCATTTTTAAATGCTCGCATTACCTTATCACGATCTCTTTGTTGCATATCTCCCTCCAAAGCAGCAACTGATAGTCCTTCCTCTTTTAATTGTTCACATAAATTTTGAGTACCCAATTTAGTTCTGCAAAAAATAATACCTCTATCATTCTTTCTTTTCTCTACTAAATTTAGTATTACATCAACTTTTTCCTTTATTGTAGTTTTAATATATTGATGTGTGATATTTTCATTTACCACAGCATTTTTGTTCACTTCAACTTTAGGTGCCTGAGCATCAATATAGGCTTTTACGATACGCTTAATTTCTTCAGACATTGTTGCTGAAAATAACCACGTATTTCTTGAACCGCTGGTATATTTTAATATTCTATTTAAATCTTGTTTAAAACCCATATTCAACATTTCATCAGCTTCATCTAACACTAATGTTGAAATATTTTTTAAATTAATTTCTCCACGCTCTATTAAATCTATCAATCTTCCTGGAGTAGCAACTATAATATGCGTTGTTCTTTTTAATGCTTTTATTTGTATATCTATTTTTTCACCGCCATAAATTCCTTCAACAAAAATACGATCATCAACATATTTTGTAAATTTAAAAAGTTGCTTTTTAATTTGTTGCACTAATTCTCTTGTAGGTGCTAAAATAAGTGCTTGAATTGTAGGAGATGATGCATCTATACTTTGTAATATTGGCAAACCAAAAGCAGCCGTTTTACCAGTTCCTGTTTGTGCTAAACCAATAAAATCTGTTTTTGAGCCTAATAATATAGGAATTGCTTTTTCTTGAATTTGTGTAGGATTTTTAATTCCAAGTTCATTTAATCCTTGAATATATTCTTTACGAATTCCTAATTTTAAAAATGTTGACATACTTTTTATTTATAAAGTGCAAATATACTCTTATTTGCGTGGCATTGAGATATATTACCTAAACAATGCTGCTGTTAAAAAAACAAAAAAGCTACTTATATAAGTAGCTTTTAAAATATATGTATTTTGAAATTAGATTTTTTTAACACGAACGGCATTCATACCTTTTAAACCGCGTTCTAACTCAAAAGTTACCTTGTCATTTTCTTTTACTTCATCCAATAAACCACTAACGTGAACAAAATATTTATCTTGAGAAGTGCTATCTAAAATAAATCCAAACCCTTTAGAAGTGTCAAAAAAGGAAACTTTACCTTCTTTATTAGGGCTTTCTTCTTCGCCTCTATCTTCTTTTTTAGGAATTCCAATTTCTATAGTTGAAGCATCTACTTTAATCTTTTTTGTTGGATCCATAGGTGTATCAGTAAGCTGTCCAAATTCATCAACATAAATAAACTCACTATTTTGTCCGCCTGCTTTACGAGCATCTTTTTTAAGTAATTTATCTTGTTTTTTCTTTAAACGCTTTTTCTCTCTTTCTTTTTTACCAAAGGTTTCTTGTGATCCGGCCATTAATTATTTAATTAAATTTTAATATTAAAACTGTTATTTCCTAAACAGTTAAGGTTGTTATTTTAACTCTAAAACGAATGATTGCAAAAAGACAATTTATACAATCGTTTAAATAACTAGTTGCAGTATAAAAGAATATAGTTATAAAAATTTACTGAAACTTTTGCAAATATAACATTTCAATTTTAATTTTTTGAAATTATTTCGCAATTTCATTCCTTTTTACCCGTTTTTTTATTATTTAAAACTTCCTATTCACTTTTTAAATTTGTATTTATTCCATTTTTTATCTAATTTGTAACCGTCTATTAGACAAAAACTAATTTCTAACCAAAAATTTATTTATGACCAAATCAATTAATAAACCAACCATTATCTTTTGGATAATTTGTAGCATTGCATTACTATGGAATCTCATGGGAGTTATTGAATATTTGAATACAGCTTATATGACAGAGGAAACTTTAGCGCTACTTCCTTTAAATGAACAGAATTTTTATACCAATACTCCTGCTTTTATTACTGCCGCATTTGCAATTGCTGTATTTTCAGGTTTTTTAGGTTGTTTAGCTCTTTTACTACGTAAAAAATTAGCAACAATATTACTTATACTATCTATGGTTGCGGTAATTGTTCAATTTGGATATATTTTGTTTATACAAGATTTTATGGAAATTACAGGAACTAGAATTATTATGCCAATACTAATTATTGTTGTGGCTGTATTTTTGGTTTGGTATGCTAAAAAAGCTGAAAAAAATAATTGGATTTCTTAAAGTCAATTATATAGTATTGATAAAGCCTGAATTTTAAATTCAGGCTTTTTTATATAGTTTCCTTCGCTATCTTTATTATTTTTGAAGATATATGAAAAACCTTTTAATTATTGGGCTTGTTTGGCCAGAACCAGCTTCTACTGCTGCTGGTAGTAGAATGCTTCAACTTATAGAAGTATTTCAAAAAAATAATTTCAAAATAACATTTGTTTGTGCAGCCTCACAAACTGAAAAATCATTTAAGTTTAACACGCTAAATATTCAAACCTTTGAAATACAACTAAATAACTCAAGTTTCGATTTGTTTATAAAACAATTAAACCCTTCAATGGTTTTATTCGATCGTTTTTTAACAGAAGAACAATTTGGTTGGAGAATTGCTGAAAATTGTCCAAATGCACTTCGAATTTTAGACACAGAAGATTTACATTTTTTACGAAATGCCAGGCAAACTGCATATAAAAGTAACGAAGAACTTTCATTAGATGTATTAATGAATGATAGTGCAAAACGGGAATTGGCAAGTATTTACCGCTGTGATTTATCACTAATTATTTCGAAATATGAAATGAAATTGCTACAAAAAACGTTTAAAATTCCTAAATTATATTTACAATATATTCCATTTTTACTCAATACCATAAAATTAAATTCACTAAGCTCTTATCCTTCTCACAGAAAACGAAAACATTTTATAACCATTGGAAATTTTAAACATGAACCAAACTGGAACGCTGTTTTATATTTGAAAAATAAAATTTGGCCATTGATTAAACAACAATTACCTGAAGCCAAAATGCTCGTTTATGGCGCTTATGCTTCTGAAAAGGTTTTTCAATTGCATAACGAGAAGGATGGATTTTTAATAAAAGGTTGGGCTGAAAATGCTAGTGAAGTATTTAAAAATGCTAAAGTTTGTTTAGCTCCAATTCAGTTTGGCGCTGGATTAAAGGGTAAATTAATTGAAGCTATGCAATACGGTACTCCTAGTGTTACAACAAGTATTGGTGCTGAAGCAATGCACAATAAACTACCTTGGAATGGATTTATCACGGATGATCCTGTAAAATTTGCATCAAACGCAATAGAATTATATTTAAATGAAGAAATATGGTTAAATGCTCAGCAAAACGGGATTAAAATAATTAATAGTTGTTTTTCGAAAGACAAATACGGTGCTAAACTTATTAAGCAAATTGAGTTACTTGAAAAAAATATATCTAAACACAGATTGCAAAACTTTGTTGGAGCTTTATTAATGCATCATACATTGAAAAGTACAAAATATATGGCCAAATGGATTGAAGAAAAAAATAAGTAAAAACTTTCAATTTAAGTCAGTTTCAAATTGAATAATATTTAATATTTCGACTTGAATTATAACGGTTTCAGGGTCTTTTTGTCTAATAAACACCAAATGGTTTTTGTTATGGCTATTAATTAAGTTGCTCCCAAAGCTTTTCAGTAGCGTTTTAAACTTATTGTAGGAGTGAATATTATTAAATTATCAGTCTCATTTTCCCCTACTGCAAAGACTAAAAACTTAATTTTTTCAGGAATAATTAAGTAACTATTTAAAAATGTTAAGAATAACTAAAAAATTATTTTATGTTTTTTACAACTTAAAAAAAATTACTAAATAAATTGGATTTATTGATGTTATAATTTACATTTACAAAACCTAATAAAAGTTCAAGAATATTTAATCTTTTAACATTATTCAATAAATATGGTTAAAAGATTTACAGTCGTGATTTATTGAGCATAAAGAAATTATCGTGGGGACGACAGTTTTTTTTCAAAAATATTACGGCTGTTTTTTATTGAAACACATGTGTTATATTAAACAGTTGTAAATTATAAATCTTATTATACTACCGTTGTGGGGACGACAATTACAAGATTTTTACAACTGTTTTTTTTATTTGGGGACAACAGTTTTTCAAATTACTACAGACTTATACATCTCTTTATTGGCATTACAGTTCTACCTAATTTATTTTTGAATTCAAAATATGGAATTAGTGTATTTATGTAAATTCTTGGGGTTGTTTGAATCATTGATTTATTCACGATTTTCTTTTCAACTAAATTCATAATATATATGTTTTATTGATTAGCGTTTTATAAAAATTTGTGTGAAATAATTTCTTCCATCACTGTTTTTTTCTGTTGAAATACCAAAGTGTGTATAATTTTTATTCTCAATAATTGCTCTGTGAGCATCACTTTTCAGCCACGCTTCTACTACACCTATTGAAGAATTGTATCCATAAGCTACATTTTCCCCAACCGATTTGGCATTAGCCTTTAAACTCAAATTTTCTTGACGTTCTGAAAAATAATCATGATTAACCTTATCTATTTCAGCCATATAACTTGTATGAGAAAGCGCAACAGAAGAAATAATATTTAAATCTTCTAAAGTTTTTAATCCTAGTGATTCTCTATGATTATTCACCAGATCAAGAATTTCTAATTCTATGGTTGAATAAGTTACTTTAACTTCATTTATTTCATTGAAGTAAATTCCATCATCTTCTTTTGCACAAGATGTAAAAAGGGTAATGGCAAGTATAAAAACTACTAGTTTAAATTGAATTAATTTCATGTTAATTTGGGGTTAAGGGCTAAAGGTTTGGGGTTGTTTTTCAATTGTAAAAATACAGCCACAATTACTATCATTTTATACACCGTTGTGGGAATGGTAGATTTATTGATAATTTATTGCGGCTGATTTTTATATATACTTGTACGTTCAACTAATTTTTCTGTTGAAAATCTCATTAAATCAGTTAAAATTACTGCATATAGTTGTTTCAAATAGTTGGGGCTTCTACTACTTATTTGAAACAGAGTGCTACAGAACATAGCTACGAATGTGGTTATGATTAAAATCATGTCTGAGGGGTTTTGACTTGTTTGGGGTTAATTTATTTATTCTTATTTTTTTAATTCATTTAAAAAGAGGCAGAAACAAAGTTCTTACTAACCATCTAACTATGTAAAAGCATTTTCGGACTGCTTTTTTTAGTATGTGACTACAGAGTGACTACCTCTTTGGGGGTTGATTACTTTTTCATAAATTCTTACTTAATTAATTTATACATTTTCTAATTTTATTAACTAAACTTTCTTACTAATCTAATCAATCACTTTTACTAATTCAATTAATTAAACTTTCTTACTAATCTAATTAATTACTTTTACTAACAAATTAAATATTCTTACCTATTTAATTCTCACTAAAATCTACAAGTAAAATATTTGGGGTAAAACATTTTACTTGCAGAATAAAATATATCAATTTGGGGTTGATTTATTTCTTTCTAATTTTTTCTAACAACTTGTTTAGAGTTAAAATTTCATTGTTAGATAAATTACCCACTACATCATTCTCAAAATCTGAATGCACCGTGTCAATTTCAGCTAACAATTTCAAACCTATTTCAGTAATTCTAATTTCCACTTTCCTTCTATTCTCTTCATCTTGATTACGTGTTATTAGTCCTTTTAAACGTAGCTTTTCAACTAAACGAGTTGTATTGCTATTTTTACTCACCATCTCGGCTTGTAAAGTTAAAAGACTTGTAGGTTCTCCTTTCAAAACTCTTAATGAACGTAAAACTTGAAATTGTTGAATAGATAATGCGTATTGTTTTAAATGATCTGAAAATTTTTCATTCATCCAATTACCTGTGTGCAAAATATTTGCAATCGTACTATCAGGTAAATTTAACTCACCATTTTTATCATTTTTATTCAACTTCGGGGGGACAACAATTGTTTATACTACTATTGTATATACATCAAATGTATGTACAAATATTATAACAAACAAATATATTTGTTAAAAACTTTTACTTTTTGGTGAAATTAATTCCTTTTAAATGGTTTTTGAATTCGTTTAAACATATCCAAATTAGTAGTGAATTATTCCAAAATAAGTTTAAATCACCATTATTAACGCACTCTAGGAGTAATAAGTGACACTTAAAAAGTTAGATTATTTTTTAAAAAATGATTGTGTATTATTATACTTAAAATAATTCAAAAAAATAATTTTCACTCTTTTAAATTGTTAATAACTATGGATTTTGTTAATAAGAGTATCCAATACTTCTGTAAAATAATAACCTTATCTGAGTTAAAATTCAATAAATAAGGTTAATTCAAATAATTATTTAAAAGGTTTTAGAGTGAAAATAGTTACCAACTCCAATATTCATTTGAATTGTTATTTGTTCTAAACAAAAAATGCTTCCAAATTAATGAAAGCATTTTTTATTTATTTAATAAAAGTTTATCTGAAATTAATTTTACGCATACGTAAACTTAAAGGTGTTACTTCTAAATATTCATCTTCTTTAATATACTCCATACATTCTTCTAAAGAAAACTCTTTCTTAGGGGCTATATTTACCGCAGTATCTGTTCCTGATTTACGAACGTTGGTCAATTTTTTACCTTTCGTTAAATTAATAGACATATCATCTTGTCTATTATTTTCACCAACTACTTGTCCTTTGTATATCTCTTGATTGATATCAATAAAGAAAGTTCCTCTATCACCAAGCTTATCAATTGAGTATGCAGTTGCTTTTCCAGCATCTCCAGAAACTAAAGCTCCATTATTAGAAGTTGAAATTTCTCCTTTATGAGCATCAAAACCTCGAAGTCTATGGTTAATAATAGCCTCACCTTGAGTAGCTGTTAATATTTTATTACGCAAGCCAATTAAACCACGTGAAGGAATATCAAATTCTAAATGTTGCATATCACCTTTCGGTTCCATAACAAGCATATCCCCTTTTCTTAAACTAACTAAGTTAATTGCTTTACTAGCAAGTTCTTCAGGTACATTAATAACCAACGTTTCATAAGGTTCACATTTTACACCATCAATTTCTTTAATTATAACTTGTGGTCGACCTACCTGTAATTCGTAACCTTCTCTTCGCATTGTTTCAATTAAAACCGATAAATGCAAAATTCCACGACCGAATACATTAAATTTATCTTCCGTTTCAGTATCTTCAACTCTAAGTGCTAAATTCTTTTCAGTTTCTTTATATAATCTATCACGTAAGTGGCGAGACGTTACATATTTACCTTCTTTTCCAAAGAAAGGAGAATTGTTAATTGTAAATAACATACTCATAGTAGGTTCATCTACTTTTAATCTTGGTAAAGCTTCTGGCTCTAATATATCAGCAATTGTATCACCAATTTCAAACCCTTCAATACCTGTAATTGCACAAATATCTCCACTTCTTACTTTTGAAGCTCTATTTTTTCCTAAACCTTCAAACGTATGTAATTCTTTAATTCGTACCTTTTTAAAACCTCCATCGGCTTTACAAAGCATATAATCTTTTCCTTCTTCTAAATCTCCTCTAAAAACACGTCCAATAGCAATACGACCAACAAAAGATGTAAAATCTAATGATGTAATTTGCATTTGTGGTGTTCCTACATGGTAAGGAGCCTCAGGAATATTTTCTAAAATTGAATCTAAAAGAGGTATAATATTATCCGTTTCTTCTTTCCAATCTCTATTCATCCAACCATTTTTGGCTGAACCATAAATTGTATCAAATTCTAATTGATCTTCATTAGCATCTAAAGCAAACATTAAATCGAATACTTTTTCATGAACTATATCAGGCGTACAGTTAGGTTTATCTACTTTATTAACAACAACAATAGGTGTTAAACCAAGTTCTAAAGCCTTTCCTAATACAAAACGAGTTTGAGGCATTGGACCTTCAAAAGCATCAACTAATAGTAAAACACCATCAGCCATTTTTAATACACGTTCAACTTCTCCACCAAAATCGGCGTGACCAGGAGTATCAATTATATTAATTTTTACACCTTTATAATTAATTGAAACGTTTTTAGATAAAATAGTAATCCCGCGTTCACGTTCTAAATCATTATTATCTAATAACAATTCTGTTCTTACCTTACGATCATCTAATATATGAGCTTGGTCAATAATTTTATCAACCAATGTAGTTTTACCGTGGTCAACGTGAGCTATAATAGCTATGTTTCTGATAGATTGCATGTTCTAATTTTTAAGAAGTTGCAAAAGTAGTTGTTTTATTTTGTTTTCTGCTACAAATATGCAATAAAATAAAACGATTAACTGTCTGATTTACAAATGCATAAAAAAAGAGCTAATATAATAGCTCTTTTTTTATATTAATATTATCCTTTAAATTTTGCGTCTTTTACGTTCTGCTTTTAACAGTTCTAATTCTCTAGTTGTTTGACCAGCAACAGAAGTATTTTCCTCTGCTCGTCTTATTAAATAAGGCATTACATCTCTAACAGGGCCAAATGGTAAATATTTAGCTACATTATATCCTTCTTTGGCTAAATTATAGCTAATATGATCACTCATACCAAATAATTGCCCAAACCAAATTCTTTTATCATTTTTTTCACACTTATATCTCTCGATCAAATCCATTAACAAATATGAACTTTCCTCATTGTGAGTTCCTGAAAATACAGCCATTTCATCAATGTTTGCAATCATGTAATCCTGAACATCATTGTACATTTTATCAGTAGCTGGTTTATTAACACAAATAGGATCTTTATAACCGTACTCCTCTGCGCGCTCACGCTCTTTTTCCATATACGCACCTCGTACTAATTTCATACCAATTTTAAATCCTTGTTTTTTAGCTCTTTGGTGCATCTTTTTTAGATAATCAAATCGATCCCAACGGTATAATTGCAATGTGCCAAATATAATAACCTTCTCTTTATTATATTTTACCATCATTTCTTCTACTAAATCATCTACTGCTTCTTGCATCCAAGTTTCCTCAGCATCAATTAATAACGGTACATTATTTTCAAAAGCAGCCTTACTAACAATTTCATAGCGTTCTCTAATTCGTCTCCATTCAATTTCTTCGTGTGGATCTAAGGCTGTTCCTTCAGTAACTTTTTGATAAACATCTAACCTACCAAAACCTGTTGGTTTAAATACCGCAAATGGAATACTTTCTTTTTCTTTACCATATATATTTATAGTATTCAAAGTTTTTTCCATTGTTAAATCAAAATGTTCTTCAATTTCTTTTCCTTCAGCAGAATAATCTAAAACGGAATGTACATTTTTTGTATACATATTATCAATTATACGCATGCAGTCTTTTTCGGTAACACCACCACAAAAATGATCAAAAACCGTTGTACGAATAATACCTTCAACGGGTAAATGCGTTTTTAAGGCAAATTTAGTTACTGCGGTACCTACTTTTACAAGTGACTCACGTTTTATCATTTCAAATAAATAATACGCCCTATTAATCTGATTATTTGATTTAAGCTCAAAAGCCACTTCTGTATTATTAAATAAATTTCTCATTTTAATTCATATTTATATCAAAGATAATTACAAAGTGTTTATTTTTTCGTTTTTTTGCCCTTAATTTGCACAAACATATTATCCAAAATGAATCCGATTTTATCCAATAATTATTACGTGAATTTTAAAGAAGATGCTTATACCAAGTTAAATAAGTATATTTTAAAATATAAACCATCAACAATATTTATTTTAGTTGATGAAAACACCAATAATAATTGCCTGCCATTATTGCTTCAGCAGCTTGAAACCGAGCAACCAATTGAAATTATTGAAATTGAACCTGGGGAAGTACATAAAAACTTAGAAACTTGTACTGGAGTATGGAATGCTTTAACCGAATTAGGAGCAGATAGAAAAAGTTTGTTATTAAATTTAGGTGGTGGTGTAATTACCGATTTAGGTGGTTTTGTTGCTTCAACTTTTAAGCGTGGCATTTGTTTTGTAAATATTCCTACAACTTTATTAAGTATGGTTGACGCTTCCGTTGGTGGTAAAACGGGTATAGATTTAGGTGTTTTAAAAAATCAAATTGGGTTGTTCTCAGATCCTGAAATGGTAGTTGTTGATCCTCTTTATTTAGAAACAGTTTCTCAGCGCGAATTGCGATCTGGCTTAGCTGAAATTATTAAATATGGCTTAACTTATGATGTTAAACTTTGGAATGAGATACTAAATTTTAAAGATTTTAATATTAATGATTTAACATCCTTAATTCATCGTTCAATTGAAATTAAAAACGAGGTTGTTACAGAAGACCCAAAAGAAGCAGGAATCCGTAAAGTTTTAAATTTTGGACACACATTAGGGCACGCTATTGAATCGTATTTTTTAGAATCTGTTGAAAAAGAAAACTTAACACATGGCGAAGCAATAGCTATTGGAATGATTACAGAAGCATATATTTCTGAAAAGTTATTGAATTTCCCTTCAGAAAAAGTAAAAAATATAAAAAGTATAATTCTGTCTATTTATAAGAAAGTAATCATAAAAACAACGGATTATCAAGCTATCATGGAACTTTTAATTCACGATAAAAAAAATGTTGGTGGACAAGTAAACTTTGTTTTATTATCTGATTTAGAAAAATATAAATTGGATTGCAAAGTAGAAAAAGAATTAATTATAGAGGCATTGGAGTATTACAATGCTTAACAACAATTAGCAATCACTTCCCTATAAACTTCTTTATAATCTGGCAAAACATTTTGCAAACTAAATCTTTTAGCTTGAGCTAATGCATTTTGTTTAAATTGTTGAAGCCGCTCTAAATCTTCTAAAATATAAATACTGTTTTTGGCCATATCATAGGTATCACCAACATTACTTAAAAAACCAGTTACTCCATTTACATTCACTTCTGCTAAACCACCTGAATTTGTTGAAATAACAGGCGTTCTGGCAGCCATAGCTTCTAAAGCTGCTAAACCAAAGCTCTCAGTTTCTGAAGGCAACAAAAATAAATCAGAATAACACAAAAGTTTACTTACTTCATTGCTGTTACCCATAAAAAGTATTTTATCTAATATTCCCAAATCTTTAGCTTGGCATTCTATATTTTCTCTATCGGGTCCTTCACCAACTACTAATAATTTTGAAGGAATAACTTTTTGAACTTTATAAAATATATCAATTACATCAGCAGCTCTTTTAACAGGTCGTAAATTACTTACATGAGTAATAATTCGTTCATTTTCACTTGCTATAGTATGTCTTTGACATTCTTCCGATTCAATTTCTGGATATTGCTCAAAATCAATAAAATTATAAATAACCTTTATTTCTTTTCTAATATTAAATAAACGTAAAGTGTCTTTCTTTAAACTTTCTGAAACTGTGGTAACTACATCGGAATTATTAATACTAAACTCAACAGCCGTTTTATAGTTAGGATGACTTCCAACTAAAGTAATATCAGTTCCATGTAAAGTTGTAACTACCTTAATATCAATTCCTTTCTCCTTCAACATCTGTTTTGCCATATATGCTGCATATGCATGTGGAATAGCATAATGTACATGTAAAATTTCTAAATTATACATTTCAACAACTTCAACCATTTTACTAGACAATGCTAACTCATAAGGTTGGAATTGAAATAATGGGTATTCTTCTACAAAAACTTCATGAAAGTGTATATCGTTAGAAATAAAGTCAAGCCTTACAGGTTGCTTATATGTTATAAAATGTACGTGATGACCTCTTTGAGCAAGTGCCATACCTAATTCTGTTGCTACTACTCCACTTCCTCCAAATGTTGGATAACAAACGATACCTATTTTCAAATTATATATATTTTATTTAGAGTCGTAAATATACTCGTAATCTTACAATAAACGAAGTTGACAATTATAATTAAATCTTAAAAAAAAATCCTGCACTTGGCAGGATTTATATTTTTAGTAATCTCCTAATGTTTCAGGATTTTGATTTAAAGCATTTTCTAGTTGTGCATCACTTGGTGGTTTTCCGTGCCAAGCATGAGTATTCATCATAAAATCTACGCCATTACCCATTTCAGTATGTAATAATATACAAACAGGTTTTCCTTTGCCAGTTAATAATTTAGCATCATCCAAACCATTTTTAATACTAGCTATATCATTTCCTTTTTCAACATCTAAAACAATCCATCCAAAAGCTTCAAATTTAGCTCTTAAATCTCCTAAAGGCATTACTTCATTTGTTGCTCCATCAATTTGTTTCAAATTATAATCAACAGTAGCAATATAATTATCAACGTTTTTTCCAGCTGCATACATAATAGCCTCCCAATTTTGCCCTTCTTGCAATTCACCATCACCGTGCAAAGAATACACCAATTTTGTATCACCGTTTAATTTTTTGGCTTGAGCAGCACCTAAAGCAACACTCATACCCTGGCCTAATGAACCAGAAGCAATTCTAACACCTGGTAGTCCTTCGTGCGTAGTTGGATGCCCTTGTAAACGTGTATTCAATTTTCTAAAAGTAGCTAATTCAGCTACAGGAAAAAAGCCACTTCGTGCCAAAACACTATAATAAACTGGTGAAATATGACCATTTGATAAAAAGAATAAATCTTCATTTTTACCATCCATAGAGAAATTAGTAGAATAATCCATAACTTCTTGAAACAGCACAGTTAAAAATTCATTACACCCCAATGAACCACCTGGGTGACCAGATTGTACAGCATGTACCATTCTAAGTATATCTCTTCTTACTTGTTGTGCAAAATCTTGTAGTTCTTGTGTAGTTGACATTATTTTGTTTTTAATTAAAACGCAAAAATAAGGTTTTTAAATATTTGAGCAATAAAAAAATAACTAAACTTTGTTCACAGATTTATTGACATCTTTTACTGTTATTAAAAATAGATGAAAATTTTTATTTCGATTCGTAAAAAAAGGCAATTATTAAATAATAATTGCCTTTTCAAACTCAAATTAGATAGTTATTTACAATCCTCTTATTGAGTATATACTCAAACCTTCAGTAGTAGCAACAACTAAATCACTATCACTTTTTGCAATACTATTTACAGAAATATTTTCAGGAAATTCCACTATTACATAATCTTCACTAATAATATTCTTTTTAGAATTATATGGCATTATTAGAATTCCTGCTTCACCAGCTGCAACATAAAAAATTCCTCCTTGATACGTAAATGAGTTTACTACTTCATTTGGTTTTGAAGTGTCTAAAATTTCACTTTTTAATTGTTGAGTTAAGGTTGCAGAATAAACACCATTTTCGTTGGTTTCTATTTTAAATAACCCAATTCCATCAACGCCTAAACTAACTGCCAATCTTCCTTTTTTTGGTACTGCTATACTATGCTTAGCTTCAACATTTAAATTGTAAGTTCCAAGACTTACAGCATAGCTGAAACTCATAATATTTGTTTGTTTTGAAATATCATAATAGAAAGCTTTTAATTCTTTTGTATCATTATCAAAACCAATTGCAATAAAATCATAATTATTTTCTCTTTTTTCAATTGAAGTATCTAAAATAAATAAACCTTCTGTTTCGTTTGAATTTTGCAGAATAAGAGTATTCGTTTTTTCATCGTAAGCAAATATAATACCTGAGTTACCACCACCTGAACCAGATACCATTCCATACATATATTTTAAACTTCTTAGTTTATTTCCAAATAACGAATGAAAAAGTTGATCTTCTCTTAAACTAAAAACATCGGTTTTTTTATTGTACTGTATTCTATATTGACCGAAAAACGACGGATAATCACCTCCATAAAATTTACTAGCATCAAAACCACCACCAAATAGTAAATTATTTTTTCCTAAAAAACTAATTGCATCGATATCTCTATCAGGCACAACTAAAGTTCCTTCAAGTTTTGCTCTCCCTCCTTTAGGCATACTTAAAACATCTACACCACCAGAATAAGGTTCACCTCTTAAACTATAAGAAGCTGCAATTCTTCTACTTTTAACAGCAACATGGTTTGCATTTAACAGTTCCATTGCACCATTATACTCTATGTAAAGTGGATCTACTGTGGCTTTCAAACGAAGGGAAATTCCATTTATTTTAGCAGACAAGGAAGATTTATTTCCGCGCGAAGATAAATTAACATCTTTATCGTATTGTGTTACTCTACTTGCTTCATTTGTTACTGTTATATCACAACCTTCACATACTAAATCTGGTTCAATTGACTCTTCTTCTATAGCATCAATATCTTTTTCACAAGAAAAAAGTAAAAATAAAAAACTAAAAAGGAATAGAATTTTTTTCATAATTTGGGGTTTTTCTGGGGTTAATCTCTTCAAAAAAATAAAAGTACATTTTTTTAAAGGAACATGCAACTTTAAAACATAAAAACACCCATTTGTTACTCAAAGTATGTATTTTAATTGAGAAACTGCACTATTCGTAACTTCTCAACTAAGTCTTCTTTTTTTTCTTTTTAGCAGCTGGAAAAAGCACATTATTTAAAATTAATCGATATCCTGGAGAATTTGGATGTAAATCTAATTCTGTTTTAGGGTCTCCTACTCTATGTTGGTAATCTTCAGGATCATGACCGCCATAAAAAGTAAACATTCCTTTTCCTTTTACACCATGAATATAGCGTGCTTCTCTATTTGTTTTGTTCTCCCCCAAAACTAATATATTTGATTTTACAGATTTTCTTTCAAATGAGGTTGTTTGTCCCATAAATCCTTTTACCAGCTGTGTATGATTTTGACATAACATTGTTGGAATAGGATCCCACTTTGCTGAATATTCTTTTAATGAAAAATAATCTGATGTGCGTTTAATCTGTGTCCTTTTTCTTGTCATATCAATCGAAGAAAATTCATATTCTTCAGGATTTCTTATTAACGTAAAATCTTTAAAAGCTAGTGTTTTATTAAAATCTAACTTATTTTGATAATCTATTTCAGAAGGATCACCATCAAACATAGTTTCACAAATATCCACAACTTCAGCAGCCAAGGCAATATCAAAACTATCTGTTGCAGAACACATTGCAAACATAAATCCACCACCAATTATAAAATCTCTAATTTTAAGTGAAACTGCTAATTTTTCTTCGGAAACTTTTGAAAAACCTAATCTATTAGCTAATTCTTCCGATTCCTTTTTTTGCTCAATATACCAAGGTGCCGTTCTATAAGAACCATAAAATCGTCCAAACTGACCTGTAAAATCTTCATGATGCAAATGCAACCATTCATATAAAAGCAGTTTTTCTTCTAAAACTTCTTCATCATAAATAATATCAAATGGTATTTCGGCATAGGTTAAAACGAGTGTAACGGCATCATCCCAAGGACGTTTACTTTTTGGAGAATATACTGCTATTTTAGGAGCTTTTTCTAAAGTAACAACATCCATATTTAAAGATGGACTGCTAATTTTTTCTAAAATATTTGCTGTTTGTGTATCGGAAATTACTTGAAATGTAACTCCTCGTATTTTGCATTCTTCTCTAGTGGCTTCATTATCTTCCAATAAAAAAGAACCTCCTTCATAATTTAATAACCATTTTGCGGTATTTCCTTGTTGTAGAGACCAATAGGTAATTCCGTAAGCTTTTAAATGATTTGTTTGTGAAACTTCATCCATAGGAATTAATATGAATGACGCAAACGTATTTTGTGAAATTAAAAGAAAACACACAACAGCCATTTTAATAATAGTTTGTGTATTTAATTTTAATTTTTTAAAAAGGGACATCGTCGTTTTCTAAATTATCATGGGTGCCAAAAGCATCTTGTGCACTCGGCATACTATCCGTTGGAATAACATTCATTTTTGAATGGAATTCATTTCCAAAGTCTTCATCCAAGTTACTAAATTGTGCTAAATGTCCTGTAAATTTAAGCTTAATATTTTCTAAACCACCATTTCTATGTTTTGCAACAATAAATTCAGCTTGTCCTTCACAATTTGTCCTTTCTTCATCATCCCATTCTGTAAGTCCATAGTATTCAGGGCGATAAATAAATGACACAATATCTGCATCTTGTTCAATTGCACCAGATTCACGTAAATCCGATAACAATGGACGCTTATTCCCACCACGTGTTTCAACCGCACGAGATAATTGAGAAAGTGCAATAACTGGTATTGCTAATTCTTTTGCTAAAGCTTTTAAATTTCTAGAAATCATTGATATTTCTTGCTCACGATTTCCTCCTGCAGCAGAACCGGCAGTCATCAATTGCAAATAATCAATAATTATAATTTTAATACCGTGTTGTGAAGCTAAACGACGTGCTTTTGCTCTTAAATCGAAAATGGATAATGAAGGTGTATCATCAATAAAAATTGGTGCATTCGATAAATTTTTAACTTTTACGTTTAATTGCTCCCATTCATGAGGTTCTAAATTTCCTTTTCTTAATTTTCCTGAAGAAATTCCTGTTTCACTTGAAATCATACGAGTAATTAACTGTACTGATGACATCTCAAGCGAAAAAATAGCTGCTGGCGTTCCAAAATCTATTGCCATATTTTTTGCCATAGACATTACAAAAGCCGTTTTCCCCATACCAGGACGTGCAGCCAAAATTACTAAATCTGAAGGTTGCCAACCTGATGTTAACTCATCTAAACGAGTAAACCCAGTTGCAACACCACTCATTCCTTCTTTATTAGAAATTTCTTGTATTTTCTTTATTGCTTGATCAACAAGTCCTTCGGCTGTTTCAGATCCTTTTTTTAAGTTTCCTTGTGTAACTTCAAATAATTTAGATTCTGCAGTATCTAATAAATCAAAAACATCTACAGTTTCATCATAAGCTTCTTCAATAATTTCAGCAGAAATTGAAATTAATTTACGCTGAATATATTTTTGAAGGATTATTCGGGCGTGAAATTCAATATGAGCTGATGAAGCCACTTTTTGAGTTAGCCCAACTATATAAAAATCACCTCCAACTTTATCTAAATCATTTGTTTTTCGCAACTGATTTGCAACCGTTAATAAATCTGTAGGTTCAGAATTTTGAAACAATGTGAAAATAGCAGCATATATTAATTGATGTGCTTCTTTATAAAAAACTTCAGGATGTAAAATATCAATTACATCATCAACTCCTTTTTTATCAATCATCATCGCTCCTAACACAGCCTCCTCTAAATCAACAGCTTGAGGTGGTAATTTTCCTTTTTCAAGATTTATTACATTACTCTTTTTAAACTTATTAGATTTTACAGGTTGCAGATTACTCACGTTTGAATTAGTTTGTTTTTATAAAAAATTAATATTTTTTTAGAAGAAATTATTAAATTTCACTCAATATTATTCATTAAAGCAAATGTAATTTTTAAAACACAGTTTTACCACTAATTTTTATTTTTATTTTTGCACATATTTTGTTAACAAGTGACTTTTCTGTTAATAACTATTTAAACGCTACTTTCTGAATTAATATTTGTTATTTTTGAATTATGGAACAAAAAAAATTATATAAAATTCTTACTATTTTGCTTGTTATGCAGTGGGCTTTTATTCAAATTATTGCTAGGTTTCCAAATTTTATTGAAAAATATTATTCAAATGGATTGTATGGTTACATTTCTAAATTTTCACGAATCCTATTTGGCTGGCTTCCTTTCTCTATTGGAGATATTTTATATCTTATAATAGGTATAGTTATTATAAAAGGTATTTACAAAGTCCTAAAAACAAAACAACTTCATATTAAAAATACTTTTTTTAAAACTGGCGCCTTTGTTTCTATACTATTTTTCTTTTTTCATTTTAATTGGGGTCTTAATTATTTTAGGCAACCATTACCAAAAACTTTAAATTTCAAAAAAAATACATACACAACTAATGAATTAGTCAATTTTACGAAAACACTTATTTTAAAAGTAAATCAAATTCAAACTTCTATAACAAATAATGATACCATTGTTGTTAAAAATAGTTTGAACAAACAACAAATAAGAACGCTTTCACCATTTGCATATCAACAATTACAATTAAAACATCCTGAATTTAAATTTGAAACTCCTTCAATAAAAAATTCAGTATTTAGTACACCGTTAACTTATATGGGTTTTGCTGGTTATTTAAACCCAATTACAAATGAAGCACAAGTAAATTCGCTAATTCCTAAAAATAATTATCCAGCTACTGTTTGTCATGAAATTGCACATCAAATAGGAATAGCATCTGAAAGTGAGGCTAATTTTGTAGGATATTTAGCTGCAATTTCTTCAAAAGATGTTTATTTTAATTATGCTGGGTATTTAATGGCAACACGTTATTGTTTAGGAGAAATATCTAGAACAAAACCTGAACAATTTGATATTTTATTAAGTTCATTAAATAAAGGAATACTAAAAGATCTGCAAAACAACCAAGATTTTTGGAAATCCTATCAAAATTGGTCTGAAAAGTATTTTAAGATATTTTATGATTCCTTTCTTAAAGCAAATAAACAAAAAGATGGGATTAAAGGTTATAATAAAATGGTAGCTCTTTTAATAAATTACTATAATTTAGAAGAATTGTAGAGCCCTCATTCATAAATTCAACATTCAAATTTTATTTTAGATACAATCCTACAGATTCACTTTATATCTATTTTAGAACTCTTAATTTTATGTTAAAATAATTTTAAGACAACATAAAATGAAATAGAAAATTAACTTTACTAATTAAAAATCAAACTACTAAACATGAAAAAATTATTTCTATTGATGTTACTCCTATTTTCTATTAGTGCAAATTCACAGGAATATTTTCCAAGTAATAAGGGAGTCAAAACAACAAAAAACACAACAATAGCTTTCGTGAATGCCACGATTTACGTTACTCCAACGCAAATAATAAAAAACGGTACACTCCTTATTAAAGATGGCAAAGTAATGAATATTGGTATATCTATATCTATACCTTCTTATACAGAAACTATTGATTTAAAAGGTAAATATGTGTATCCGTCATTTATTGATGTCTATTCTAGTTTTGGTATTGAAAAACCTAAAAGGGAGAGTTCTTCAAGAAATAACACTCCACAATATGATGCTGATAGAACTGGATATTACTGGAATGATCATATTCGACCTGAAACAAATCCTCTCAATAAGTTTAAATTTGATGATAAAAAAGCTAAAGAACTCCTAAAGGCTGGTTTTGGTGTTGTTAATACCCATTTACAAGATGGAATTGTAAGAGGAAATGGGCTTTTAATAGCTTTAACCTCTAAATCTTTAGATACTTATAGAATGTTAGATTCCAAATCGGCTCAATATTTATCTTTTAGTAAAAGTGCACTCTCAAAACAAGTATATCCTACATCTTTAATGGGCTCTATGGCTTTGTTACGTCAATTTTATTTTGATGGAGATTGGTATTCTAAAGGGCTTTCTAAAAATAAAGACTTATCATTAGAAGCCCTAAATAATAATAAAAACTTAGTCCAAATTTTTGATGCTGGTGGAAAACAAAATATTCTTCGAGCAGATAAAATTGGTGATCAATTTGGTATACAGTACGCAATTGTTGGTGGTGGTGATGAATATGAAAACGTAAAAGAAATAAAAGCAACCAATGCTACTCTAATTATCCCTATAAACTTTCATAAAGCTTATGATGTTAGCAATTCTAATTTTGCAAGCCAAATTGACGTAAGTGATATGCGAAAATGGAATCAAGAACCCACAAACTTAAGTATATTAAATAAAAATGGAATTCCATTTTCAATCACTACTCATAAACTAAAATCAGTTTCTGATTTTAGTAAGAACCTTCAAAAGGCAATTAAATTTGGATTAGATAAAACTGCAGCTTTAGAAGCGTTAACTACTATTCCTGCAGCTATTTTAAGAAAGTCTAATGAAATTGGAACACTAAAAAAAGGAAGTTATGCTAATTTCTTAATAACTTCAGGTGAACTCTTCAATCCTAAAACAACAATTTATGAAAATTGGGTTCAAGGAAGTAAAAATATAGTGAACGGCATGAATATTAAAAATATTAATGGGGATTATACACTTTCTTATAGTGATAAAAATTATCTTTTATCAATTACTGGAAAAGATCGGAAACTTACTTCTTCAATAAAAAAAGATAGTACAAAAATAAAATCAAAGATCTCATATACAGATAATTGGGTAAATATTGCCATTAACCATGCGCAAGATTCTTCAAAATTTACTAGATTAATAAGTAGAATTTCTGATGCATCAAATAATCTAGCGGGGAATGCCACAGATGGCAATGGCAATGAATTTAAATGGACTGCTATTAAAAAAGTTTCAGATGATAAAAAGGAAAAAAAAGAGAAAATCAAAAAAAGCCCTACTCTTACATTAATGCCTGTAACTTTCCCTAACATTGGTTTTGGTTTTTCTGAAGCACCAAAACAAGAAACAATATTATTTAAAAATATTACTGTTTGGACTAGTGAAGATGCTGGTATATTATACAATACAGATGTTTTATTGAAAAATGGAAAAATTGCTGAAATTGGTAAAAATATACGCACCGGAAATGCTAAAATTATTAATGGCGAAGGAAAACATTTAACTGCCGGAATAATTGATGAGCACACACATATTGCAGCCGTAGCGGTTAATGAAGCTGGACATAATTCTTCTGCTGAAGTTACCATTGAAGATGTCATAAATCCTGATGATATTAAAATTTACAGAAATTTAGCAGGTGGTGTAACCACTGTTCAAGTTTTACATGGTTCAGCAAATCCAATAGGTGGCCGTTCAGCTATTCTAAAATTAAAATGGGGTGCTTCAGCTAATGAAATGCTTTATAACAACAGTCCTAAATTTATAAAATTTGCTTTAGGTGAAAATGTAAAACAATCTAATTGGGGAAGGAACAATAACATACGGTTTCCACAAACTAGAATGGGTGTTGAACAGGTTTATATAGATTACTTTCAAAGGGCTAAAGAATATGATGAATTTAAGAAAACTGGAAAACCTTTCAGAAAAGATATTGAATTAGAAACCTTAGCTGAAATTTTAAATAAGGAACGTTTTATTTCCTGCCATTCTTATGTTCAAAGTGAAATTAATATGTTAATGAAGGTTGCTGAAAAATTCAACTTTACCATTAACACATTTACACATATTTTAGAAGGTTATAAGGTAGCAGATAAAATGAAACAACATGGAGCAGGAGCTTCAACATTCTCAGATTGGTGGGCATATAAATATGAAGTAATTGATGCAATACCATATAATGCTGCTATTTTGCACAATGAAGGAATTACAGTTGCAATAAACTCTGATGATGCCGAAATGTCTAGAAGATTGAATCAGGAAGCTGCTAAATCTATTAAATATGGAGGAGTTAGCGAAGAAGAAGCTTGGAAATTTGTTACCATTAATCCTGCTAAACTTTTACATATTGATAACAAAGTTGGAAGTATTAAAGTTGGTAAAGATGCAGATGTTGTTTTGTGGAGTCATCATCCTATGTCTATTTATTCAAAAGCAGAAAAAACGATTATTAATGGTATTGTTTATTTTGATATTGAAAAAGATCTAGAATTACGAGAAACCATCAAAGATGAACGTAATACATTAATAAATATGATGTTAAATGAAAAAATTAATGGAAATAATGTTCAATCACCAAGAAAAAAAGCAACGCAAGACTTTCACTGTGACACCGTATTAGAATACTAAAAACTTTAAAATATGAAGAAACAATATATATATAGTTTGATATGCTACTTTTTAGTAGGAAATATTATTGCACAACAAACACCTGCTCCAATACAAACAACTGATTACAGTATTGAAGGTGCTACAGCGCATTTAGGAAATGGAAAAGTAATTAAAAATTCACTTGTTATGTTTTCGGAAGGAAAACTTAAATTTGTTGGAAGTGCTAATACAAAAATTGCTCGTTTAGGAAAAATTATTGATGCCAAAGGTAAGCATGTGTATCCTGGATTTATAGTTGCAAATTCTTCGTTAGGATTAGGTGAAATTGATGCTGTAAGAGCCACTATAGATGATGACGAAGTAGGCTCAATGAATCCACATATTAGGAGTTTAATTGCTTACAATAGTGAATCTAGAGTTATTGAAACTATGCGACCAAATGGAGTCTTAATAGGTCAAATAACACCTAGAGGTGGTACTATTTCAGGAACTTCTTCAGTAGTACAATTTGACGCTTGGAATTGGGAAGATGCAGCCTTAAAAGTTGATGATGGTATTCATATCAACTGGCCTAAAAGTTTCACTTATGGAAAATCGTGGATGGGAGAAGAACCTGGTGCTAAACCAGATAAAAAATATGTTGAAAATGTGACAAAAGTTACTTCATTCATATTAGATTCAAAAAGATATTTAAAATCTGATAAAAAACCGAGAAACCTTCCTTTTGAAGCTACAGAAGGTTTATTTAATGGTACAAAAAAATTATATGTTCACGCTAGTGGAGTTAGAGAAATTACAGACGCTATTAATTTTAGTGAAGAAGTTGAGATACCTAATATAATAATTGTTCATGGAAATGAAGCGTATAAAATTGCTGATTTATTGGTTAAAAATAATATTCCTGTAATATTAGATCGAGCTCACAGAGTTCCTACAAGTAATGATGAAGATTATGATTTACCTTTTAGAACTGCAAACTTATTAGTTGAAAAAGGTGTAACTGTTGCAATTGGTATGGAAGGAAGTATGGAGCGAATGAGTGCTAGAAATCTTCCTTTTTATGCTGGAACTTATGCTGCATATGGTTTAGGCAAAGAAGATGCCTTAAAATTAATTACTTCAAATGCTGCAAAAATTTTAGGTATTGATGATAAAGTTGGAACATTAGAAGTTGGTAAAGATGCTACGTTATTTATTTCTGAAGGAGATGCATTAGATATGAGAACCAATATTTTAACAGAAGCTTTTATTCAAGGTAGAAAAATAAGTTTAGATTCACATCAATCTGTACTATGGAAACGCTATTCTCAAAAATATAGTTCACAATAATTTCATTAAAAGCTCCGAGTACTATCGGAGCTTTTTATTACTAATTCTATTTTCTTTTAAAATTTTAATTATTAGTATCTTCGCTGCATATTAAATTAAGTATGCACAAACAAATTACAAGCCCTCAAAATCCGTACATAAAAGAACTTGTTCAATTAAAAGAGAAATCGCGTATTAGAAAAAAAACGAACACATTTTTAATTGAAGGATTAAGAGAAATAGTATTGGCTATCAAAGGCGGTTACCAACTTCAAACAATTTTAGTTGTTAACGCTATTATTAATGATGAAAAAATTAATAATTTAATTACAACTATTGATTCAACAATTGAAATTATAGAAATTTCTAAAGATGTTTATAAAAAATTAGCTTTACGAGAATCTACTGAAGGTATTTTAGCAATTGCAAACACTAAAGATTTGTCTTTAAATACAATTAAATTTAAAAATGAAAATCCATTAATTTTAGTAGCTGAAGCTCCTGAAAAACCAGGAAATATTGGTGCTCTTTTGCGAACCGCTGATGCAGCAGGAATTGATACGGTGCTTATAGCAAACCCTAAAACAGACATTTACAATCCAAATATTATAAGATCTAGTGTAGGCTGTGTTTTCACTACAAATATAGCAACTGGAACAACTTCAGAAATTATTTCATTTTTAAAAGAACATGAAATAAATATTTATGGTGCTGCCTTAACTGCCTCGGTTGAATATCAAACTATAAATTATGTAAAACCAAGTGCCATTGTTGTTGGTACCGAAGCTACTGGTTTATCAAATGAATGGCTTCAAAATACAACACAAAATATTCTAATTCCAATGCGTGGAGCTATAGATTCCATGAATGTTTCAGTAAGTGCTGCAATTTTAATTTTTGAAGCAATAAGACAACGAAATTCATAAAACAACCTCAAATGAATCCACAAATAGTATTTTATATATTAATAGGAATAATTAGTGCAAAATTTATTTTTGACACCTATATAAATGAGTTAAATTCAAAACATTTTAACGATACAATTCCCCATGAACTAAAAGGGATTTATAATGAAGATGAATATTTAAAATCTCAAAAATACAAGAAATCAAACCACCAATTTTCACTTATAACTAGCTTGTTTTCAATTATAATTACTTTATTATTTTTTATTTTTGAAGGTTTTGCATTTGTAGATAGTTTGGCTAAATCCTTTTCAAATAACACCATTTTAATTACGCTAATTTTCTTTGGTATTATTCTATTTACAAGTGATATTTTAACCTTACCTTTTTCAGTGTACAAAACATTTGTAATTGAAGAAAAATTTGGATTTAATAAAACAACAACAAAAACATTTGTACTCGATAAAATTAAAGGTTGGCTAATGATGGCAATTGTTGGAGGTGGAATATTAGCGCTTATAACTTGGTTTTATCAAATAACTACTGTTAATTTTTGGATATATACCTGGATTTTAATTAGTTTTTTTACCATTTTCTTAAACTTATTTTATTCAAAATTGATTGTTCCTTTATTTAACAAACAAACACCTTTAGAAGAAGGCAAATTGAAAATTTCAATCGAAAATTTTGCAAAAAAAATTGGATTTCAACTCAACAATATTTTTGTTATTGATGGTTCAAAACGTTCAAGTAAGGCAAATGCATATTTTTCTGGATTTGGCTCGCAAAAAAGAATTACATTATTTGATACACTTATAAATGATTTAGAAACTGATGAAATAGTTGCTGTTTTAGCACATGAGGTTGGACATTACAGAAGAAAACATATTATTTATAATTTACTGTTATCCATTCTGTTAACAGGATTTACACTTTATATTTTATCATTATTAGTTGGTAATAGTACATTATCACAAGCATTAGGAATAGAAACCGCTAGCTTTCATATTGGATTAATTGCTTTTACCATTCTTTACAGTCCTATTTCTGAAATCACTAGTTTGTTTATGAATGCATTGTCTAGAAAATTTGAATATCAGGCAGATAATTATGCTAAAGAAAACTTTGGTGGTGAACCATTAATTTCTTCATTAAAAAAATTATCGAAAAACAGTTTAAGCAATCTAACACCACATCCTTTATATGTTAAAATTAATTATTCGCATCCAACTTTGTTGCAACGAATATTAAATTTAAAAAAATAAATTTTTCTATTGGTAGTTTATTTTAAAATAGTATTTTTAAGCGATGACATATAATTTAAGCATAGAAGACGAAAATAAGGAAATCGCAAGGCGGTATAAAGATCTATTGAAAGGTGCTTATCAATCTTTTACTGCTGCTGACAAGAAAGAAATAAGAAAGGCTTTTGATATTGCTTTGGAAGCCCATAAAAGTCAGCGTCGTAAAACTGGAGAACCTTATATTTTTCATCCTATTGCTGTTGCAAAAATTGTAGCGTATGAAATTGGGCTAGATACAACATCTATTGTTGCGGCTTTATTGCATGATGTTGTTGAAGATACAGATTATACAACTGAAGATATTGAACGTTTATTTGGTGAAAATGTTTCAAGAATTGTAAATGGATTAACAAAAATTTCTCACTTAAAGAAAGAGCAGAACGCATCTGTACAGGCTGAGAATTTTAGAAAAATGTTATTAACTTTAAATGATGACGTTAGAGTAATTTTAATAAAAATTGCTGATAGGTTGCACAACATGCAAACTATGGATGCAATGCCATCAGATAAACAAGTTAAAATATCTTCTGAAACATTATATATTTATGCTCCCCTTGCGCATAGATTGGGATTGTATAATATTAAAACAGAACTTGAAAATTTAGGTTTAAAATATACTGAACCAGAAGTTTATACTGATATTTTAGACAAGATTTCACAAAGTAAGGAGGAGCAAAATATTTATATTGAAACGTTTTCTAATATTATTAGAGAATCTTTAAATGTTGAAGAATTTGACTATTTAATTAAAGGAAGAAGGAAATCCATTTATTCTATTCGTAAAAAAATGCTTTCACAAGGTGTTACTTATGAAGAGATTTACGACAAATTTGCAATTAGAATTATCTACAAATCAACTCCTAAAAAAGAAAAATTTGATGCTTGGAAAATATATTCTATAGTAACAGACCACTTTATACCAAATCCAAGCAGGTTACGAGATTGGATTAGTCAACCAAAATCAACTGGATACGAATCTCTTCATATTACAGTAATGGGCCCGCAAGGAAAATGGGTTGAAGTTCAAATTCGTTCAGAAAGAATGAATGAAATTGCTGAAAAAGGATATGCAGCTCATTATAGATATAAAAATAAAAACGAAAGAGAAAGTGGATTAGATGATTGGTTAAATAAAATTAAAGAAACACTTGAAAATCCAGATAGTAATGCCATAGACTTTGTTGAAGATTTTAAACTAAATCTTTACGCAAAAGAAATTTTTATATTTACACCCGATGGAGATTTAAAAGCTTTGCCAAAAAACGCCACGGCCTTAGATTTTGCTTTTGCAATTCATACTCAAGTTGGAATGCGATGTAGAGGTGCTAAAATAAACGGAAAATTAAAACCGTTAAGTCAAGAATTATTTAGTGGTGACCAAGTTGAAATTATTACCTCTAATAGCCAAAAACCAAATGTTGGATGGCTAGATTTTGTTGTAACTGCAAGAGCAAGAACACGTATTAAAAATGCCTTAAAAGAAGATCAAAAGAAAATTGCTGAAGAAGGTAAAGAAATATTAACTAGAAAACTTCGTCATTTAAAAATAACACTTTCAGAAGGTGTTGTAAATGATCTTGTTAATTTCTTCAAACTTAAAACAAGTTTAGATTTGTTTTACAGAATGGGAAGTGGATCTATTGATAACCAGCAACTTAAAGAATTTATTGCTCAACGAAACAACTCATTTGTAAATTTCTTCAAAAAAAGAATTAAGCGTACAAACAAAAGTTCTGTACCATTTGAAAAGGACGAGGTAATTGCTAATTATGATTCTTTAGTTTTTGGAAAAGAAGAAGAACGGTTAGATTTTAAAATGTCTCCATGTTGTAACCCAATACCGGGAGATAAAGTTTTCGGTTTTGTAACAATTAATGAAGGAATTAAGGTTCATAAAAAAGATTGCCCAAATGCCATAAGCTTACAATCTAATTATTCGTATAGAATTATGAGTGCAAAATGGATTGACTCAACCAAGCAAGAATATAAAGCTATATTAAAAATATATGGAGCGGATCATGTTGGAATGGTAAATGAAATTACACAAATTGTTTCAAAAAATATGAATGTAAACATTCATGGCTTAAACATATCAGGTAATGAAGGTGTTTTTGAAGGAAGTATTACAGTAAGTGTAAAAAACAAATCGCAACTTGAAAAATTAAGTGATAGCATAAAAAAAATTGATGGCATTGATACTGTTGAAAGAATTTATAAACATTAATTTTATTCACAATTAAAGTTAATAAATAAGATTACAACAAAGACGCTATTTAAAAAATAGGATTAACTTTGTTGCATTAAGTAATACAACACAAATTTTATTGTTTATGAGTACTGAAAATCAAAAAATTGTAAAAAGTGTTTTCGTGAATTTTCTTGAAGCTAACAAGCATAGAAAAACACCTGAACGATTTGCTATTTTACAAGAAATTTATGATTTAAATAATCATTTTGATATTGAATCACTCTACATACAAATGAAAAATAAAAATTATAGAGTTAGTAGAGCTACTTTATACAATACAATTGAATTACTCTTAGATTCAGGTTTAGTTAGAAAACATCAATTCGGTCAAAACCAATCGCATTATGAAAAATGTTATTTTGACAAACAACATGACCATGTTATTTTAACAGATACTGGTGAAGTAATTGAATTTTGTGATCCAAGAGTGCAAATAATAAAAAAAACGATTGAGGAAACCTTTGGTATAGAAATCCACAATCATTCACTATATTTTTACGGAACAAAGAAACAAACAACAACTAAAAACTAACACTTACAATTAAGCGCAATGGCTGTAAACTTATTATTAGGACTGCAATGGGGAGATGAAGGAAAAGGAAAAATAGTAGATGTCCTTACCTCAGATTATGATATTATTGCACGTTTTCAAGGAGGTCCAAATGCAGGACACACTTTAATTTTTGATGGACGTAAACATGTTTTACATACAATTCCTTCAGGTATTTTTCATAAAAACGCTGTAAACTTAGTTGGTAACGGTGTTGTAATTGATCCAATTATTTTTCAAAAAGAATTAGATAACCTATCTGAATACAACCTAGATTTTAAAACAAAATTATTAATATCTAGAAAAGCCCATTTAATTTTACCAACACATCGCTTATTAGACGTAGCAAGTGAATCTTCAAAAGGAAAAACTAAAATTGGTTCTACATTAAAAGGTATTGGTCCAACTTATATGGATAAAACTGGTAGAAACGGTATGCGCGTTGGAGATTTAGAATTGGCTAATTGGAAAGATATTTACCAAGCTCTTACGGAAAAGCACTTAAAAATGCTTAAATTCTTTGAGGTTGATATTCAATTTAACTTAGAAGAACTTGAAACTGAATTTTTTACGGCTATTGAGTCTTTAAAACAATTAACTTTTATTGATAGTGAAGAATACTTAAACAACGCTATAAAAAACAAAAAAACAATTTTAGCAGAAGGAGCACAAGGTTCTCTTTTAGATGTTGATTTTGGAACGTATCCATATGTAACATCTTCAACAACAACTGCTGCTGGAGCTTGTACAGGATTAGGTGTTGCACCTAATAAAATAGGAGATGTTTTTGGAATTTTTAAAGCATACACAACTCGTGTTGGATCAGGTCCTTTTCCTACTGAATTATTTGACGAAGATGGAAAAGAAATGTCTAGAGTAGGTCAAGAATTTGGTGCTACTACTGGTCGTCCTCGTCGTTGTGGTTGGTTAGACTTAGTTGCTTTGAAATATGCAGTTGAAATTAATGGCGTTACACAATTAATGATGATGAAAGGCGATGTTCTTTCAGGCTTTAAAACATTAAAAGCCTGTACTTCATACAATTACAAAGGTGAAGAAATATCACATTTCCCATATAATGTTGAAGAACATAATGTTACGCCAATCTATACTGAATTTAAAGGTTGGAAAGAAGATTTAACTTCAATGACAAGTTATGATAAACTACCAAAAGAATTAAATGACTATATAAAATTCATAGAAAAGTTTGTTGAAATTCCTGTTACAATTGTATCTGTAGGTCCAGATAGGAAGCAAACAATTATGAGATAATTATAATTTATTTAAAAGCGTTATTGCAAATAGAGTGAAATAGTCCATTATAAAAAATAGATTACTTCTTCAATTCTCTTCTCGCAATGACGCTTTTTTTATTTTAAATTTAACTATATAATTTTCTAAATGCATTTTCGTTAGTTTTGTAACTAAATTAAGCCAGTTTGAAAAATACAGTATTTATTCTATTTATTTTGTTTAGCATTGTAGGGAATTCTCAATCTAGAAGAATTAAAATTTTACATGCAGATAACACATATGTTAAACCCGAATTTCCAGATGCAACTATTTCACTAGGAAATGTATTTATTGAACATCAAGGAGCTACATTACGTTGTGATAAAGCATATATTTATCAAGAACAAAACTTGATTAAAGCAATGGGTAATGTAGTTGTAAATCAAGGAGATACAATTATTCAATATAGTAAATACACCGATTATGATGGCGCTAAAAAAATAGCTACATCTTGGGGAAATGTTGTACTAAAAGATGAATTAATGGTTTTAAAGACTGATACTCTTTACTTTGACAGAGAAAATCAACATTTATATTATAGAAGTGGCGGAACAATTAAAGACACTACAAACGTATTAAAAAGTAAAATTGGTAATTATTATTTAAAAACTAATAAATTTCAAGCAGCTACAAATGTAGAAGTTGTGAATGATGACAGCACATTAATTTCTAACCATCTTGATTACTATACCAGTACTGGTATAGCCGAATTATACGGTCCTTCAACAATTACTGGGGAAACTAATAAAATTTATACAGAGAGTGGTCATCACAATTCTAAAACAAATATTTCTCACTTATTAAAAAATTCAAAAATATTTTATAGTGATAGAACTGTTGAAGGTGATAGCTTATATTACAATAAAAACATAGATTTTTCATCTGCCACAGGTAATATAAAAATTATTGACACCATTAACAAAATGGTTATTAAAGGTGATTATGCTGAAATTTTTAAACAAAAAGATTCTGTATTTGTCACAAAAAAACCAGTGGCAATTTCTGCTATTGAAAATGATTCCACATATATACATGGTGATATATTAATGGTTACTGGAAAAGTTGAAGAACGCTTAATTAAAGCTTTCAAGCATGTAAAGATTTTTAAAACAGACTTACAAGGCAAATGTGATTCATTGGTTAGTAATGAAAAAACCGGAGTAACAAAATTATTTACAAGTCCTGTATTATGGGCTCAGGGCAATCAAATTACTGGAGATACCATTCATTTAATTTCAAACATAAAAACTGAGCAGTTAGATTCTTTGAAAATTTTGAGCAATGCTTTTATGATACAAAAAGACTCCGCTGGTTATAGCCAGTTAAAAGGTAAAAATATGTATGGTAAGTTTCAAAACAATCAATTAAAAACGTTAGATGATGTTGGTAATAGTGAAGTTATTTTTTATTTAAGAGATGAAAATGAAAAACTTGTTGGAATTTCTAAAATGAAAAGTAGCCATAATATTTTTATTACACTTGATAATAAAACTATCAATTCTATAGATTTTAATACAAAACCTGATGGCAAAACGTACCCTCCTTCAGAATTTGAAAAATTAGCACCCAACGAAAAATTATTTAAGGGTTTTATTTGGAGAGAAAATGAACGTCCACTTACTAAAGATGCTATTTTTATTCATGATGATTTAATCAACACTAGTGAAGAAAAAAATCAAATGAAGAAAGCTGTAATCGAAAAAATTAAAGACTAAAAACTAATTAATTGAAAAAGGATTTCTTTAAATACCAAGCTCAAACTTCTCCTCATCCATTAGCCATAGAAATTTCACATGCCAATGGAAGCTTTGTATATGATACTAACGGTAAGGAATATTTAGATTTTATTGCTGGTGTGTCAGCAAATACATTAGGGCATAATCACCCAAAAATTTCTGAAGCAATAAAAAATCAAGTTGATAACTACACTCATGTAATGGTATATGGTGAGTTTATTCAACAACCTCAAGTTAATCTTTCAAAATTACTTGCTCAAAATTTACCCAAGCCTTTGGAAACAGTTTACTTAACAAATTCTGGAACTGAAGCTACTGAAGGTGCTTTAAAATTAGCAAAAAGATATACTGGAAGAAGTGAAATAATAGCTGCTAAAAATGGCTATCATGGAAATACACAAGGATCTATGAGTGTTTGTGGTACCGAAGAACAAAATAGTGCTTTTAGACCTTTAATTCCTGGTATTAAGTTTATTACATTTAATAGTTTTGTTGACATTGATAAAATTACAATTGCAACTGCAGCAGTAATTTTAGAAACCATTCAAGGTGGTGCTGGGTTTATTGAACCTAAAAACAACTATTTAAAAAAAGTAAAAGACAAATGTAATGAAGTTGGTGCTTTACTTATTTTAGATGAAATACAATCTGGAATTGGTAGAACTGGAAAATTTTTCGGTTTTGAAAATTATAATGTAATTCCTGATATTATTGTTGCTGGAAAAGGATTGGGAGGCGGAATGCCAATTGGCGCCTTTATTTCTTCTCATAAAATTATGAGTTGCCTAAAACAACATCCTAAATTAGGTCATATTACTACTTTTGGAGGCCATCCCGTAATAGCTTCCGCAGCAAATGCAACTGTAACAACGTTATTAAATTCAAACCTAATAGAACAAACGCTTAAAAAAGAAATATTGGTTAGAAAATTATTAGTTCACCCTTTAATTACTGAAATTAGAGGAAAAGGATTAATGTTAGCTATACTTGTTGAAACTGATGATTTAGCCTCAAAAATAATATTGAAATGCATTGATAAAGGTTTGTTGCTTTTTTGGCTTTTGTTTGAAGGAAAAGCGATTCGGCTTACTCCACCCCTTACTATTTCTGAAGATGAAATTTATAAAGGTTGTACCATAATTATCGATTCATTAAATGAAGTTTTAGCAGAATCCTAATTTCAAGTCAACTTATTATTTACACTAAACCACTTGTTATTAATGTTTTAGTTAAAATTATGTTAATATAGTACCTTGCATAGCATATTAGCGTAACAAACTAATTAATTAAACGTCATTTAGATAGAACTAAACATTTAAAACTACTTATTATGACAACTTTAAATTTAAACCAACCGCAAGAAAATAAGAAAAGAACAGTATTTGTGAATTTTACCAACACCAAAAGATTACAATGGAGTAAATATAGAAGATTTGGATTTTAATACTATTTAAAACTAAAAGCAACATTATGAAAATTATTTTATAAACCTGTATGAAGCTAAAACAATTTCTACAGGTTTTATTTTTCAATTAAATCATCTAACAACTTTCTTACTTTAGTACTATTCCAATCAGCAGCACCAACTTTTGATATTAAAATAGCTCCCTTTTTATCAATTAAATAACTAGCCGGAATACTATTAGTTTCTGTAAATTTTTGTGGTGGCGTACTCATAGAATTATAAACTGGTAAATCGTATTCATTTTTTTTAAAAAAGGATGAAACTGTATTCCAATTCTCATTTGTTACAAATACAAAAGCAACTTTATCTTTATAATCATTCTGTAATTTTTGAATCATTGGCATTTCAGCTCTACAAGGAGGACACCAAGTTGCCCAAAAATTAATAAATATTACTTTATCTTCAAATTCATTAAAATTGACATTGGGTACATTAAGACCTTTTAACTCCCAATTATAAGAAGTAATAAATTCGATGTTCTCAGCTTTTTTTACAGATGGTGCAAATGCTATTTGTCTCATACCCCACTCTCTTGTTGGTGGATACAACATTAAAGCTAGCACAATTACAAAAATAATATTAGAAATGTATTTTTTCGAAAATAATTTAGTCATAAATAAAGATTTGGTTCATTAGTTGTTTTATAGACTAACTTCTTACATACAAAAGTATAAAAAAAATATTGTCTACTTTGTAACAACGCTTCTTTTATATCTAATAAATCAATTAAATTTATCTACTCACAGTACCAGTTGGAAAATTTAAGTTTTGACCAAGGTTGTATTTTATATGATCACTTGCGTTTACCGGAATATCCCCAACTAAAGGTTTTAATAAAAATGGTGCCGGACTATTATCTGGATCTGGTTCAATAGAGATAACAGCTTTACCACCTGCTAAATCTAATGGAAACGTAAATCCTGATGGTGCATTTTCTAAATAATCTTCTCATTTTTAAACTCTTTTGAAGTGATCACCAAAGGGATGTATTCTTTAATAAGGATCCAAAACGCCAAATTGGATCCAACAACAAAAAACATAAATATTCATTGCAATACTTCATATTTAAACCATACAATAAAGCATAAATTAAATTTGTAATTCAATACTATATTACGCTAAAAATTGTTAATTATATAATATTACTCATTAAATGTTAAAGTTTTGTTATATATTGTTATACAATTTAACGAAAAAACAAATTACATGAATTCAAAAAAGCAATTTTTTTTAGCGATATTATCGCTATTTACGATGGCAATTTATGCGCAATCGTATCAAGTTTCGGGAACGGTTACCGATTCAGACAATCAACCTCTACCAGGGGTTTCTGTTACTATTGAAGGAACTACAAGAGGAACTACAACTGATTTTGATGGTAAATACACCATTAAAGTAGAGTCAAGTGAAAATCTTATCTTTTCATATGTAGGGTATAACGACAAGAAATTACAAATGGATGGAACTAAAACATTTGATGTTGTGCTAATTTCTGGAGTATCTTTAGATGTTGTTGTTGTTGTTGGTTCTAGAAACCCTAACAGAACAGCTGTAGATACTGCAGTTCCTGTAGACATTATTGATGTTACAGAATTATTAACT
>TARA_R110001583_G_scaffold182521_1_pt1 | contig 48239 bp, 40 predicted proteins | sample TARA_R110001583 | Tara Oceans TARA_R110001583 (sample SAMEA4398432) | marine metagenome | biome: Polar Biome; feature: [MES] marine water layer (ENVO:01000295) within the mesopelagic zone...; material: water (ENVO:00002006), including particulate matter (ENVO:01000060) such... | reverse complement strand
GACGACTGTGACCTTTGCGTCAAAAACTGACCCAAATGGAAAACCGGACCTTCGCGCAGATCGCAGCGAATGGCGAGTTTGAGCCCAAAGTGCCGAATGCTGCGCGTTGAATGGATGTCTGCTATGGCGGTTAAGGCAAAAACGTTCAACAAACTCTTGGGTTTTGAAAGGGGCTTGTGGTGGCGGAAAACAGGGCTTTTGCTGACCCTTCCAAAAATGAGGTTTTTTGAGACATGCGTTGATCTTCTAAAGAACCAACACTCCCAACCCGTGCAGCAACTCGGTGGCTTGATTTTTTGAGATGATAGCGCCCTTAAAGCAAGTCGCAGTCGAGAACGACAGAACACCGAGATCGGCCATCCGCAGGTCAGCGCCCTCAAATCGTGCTGTCGCAAGATGAGCATTTTGCAGGCGGCAACCGTCAAAGGTAGCATCACGGAAATCACAGCCAGCAAGGTCGGCATCTGTAAAGTCGACGCCATCCAAGTGGCATTTTCGAAAATTCATTTTACGTAAAAATGCACCTGACAGAAGGGATCTGTTGAAGTCTATCCCAAGAGCACGCGCATCCTTAAAGTCTGCGCCGGTTAACTTGCAATCATGGAACTTTGTGCCGGATACATCTGCCCCGGTCCAGTTCGTCAGAGACAGATTACATGCCGAAAAGCGAGCGTCCGATAAGCGAGAAAAACTGAAATCAGCCTTGATGGTTTTACACTTCAAAAATGTGCAATCTTCCAAAAGTGCGCCTCTAAAGCTGCAATCGTGGAAAATGCAGTTCTCAAATCGAAACTGAGAAAGGTCCAGTCCATCAAAGCGCTGCAACCCAAATTCGCACGAAATAAAGTCCCTACTATCGATTTTCGAGATGTCATCAATGATCTGCATTGGTAGGTTGGTCCTCCTTTTCCACGACGTTACAAAAGACTAAAATGGACCGAAAGCGGGCAGCCCCATAGCTCTGGTCAATGGATTATACTGCCACCTGCTATTTGTATGCAGACATTTTCTGTGACCGGGAAAGCCTCCCAAAAACGACCGTTTGTTGAACGGGTCGCTGAACCGGACATTGGCGCACTTGAAGCGAACGGCAGCAACGTCCGCATAGTGGACCTCACGGCATGTTGCGATCAAGGTCCGGTTGGGTCAGGAATGCTTGGCGATTGGGCCAACATTGCGTGACGCTGCGCTCTGATTAGAGACAGAAACCCCCGGCCATCGGGTTAAAGATATGCGACGTTCCACAGTAAACTCATAGAACGGCCGCGCCCAGGCGCGCGGATCTCATCCATTCTCAAAAAAACCCGGATGATCTTGGTTCACACCATAGCTGACAACCCGCTTTCGCAGGGCACAAACAAGCGCACATCAATGAGTTGCTGCCTTGGAATTATACCAGAAACGTGTGATCGGCGCACCGCTTACGATGGATGGGCCATTTCGGACAAAGTTTGGGCTTCTTCCGACAAGACAGCCTGCAGTGCTGCCAAAGAGATTGGTTTGATCAGAAAGCGCCCAACATTGAGATCGCGCGCTTCTCCAATCATCCTCGCGGCAAGAGCGTCGGTCATCTGGCCACCTGTGATAAACCGAATTCGAAACAGTTTGTTAGGGTCAGAGAGCGTCCTGATGACTTCAATACCATCAACATCCGGCATATTGATATCGCACAGGATAAGCGCTGGAGCCGGATTTGTTTCGGTCTTCAGGATCGTCAGTAACCCTGAACCATTGTGACTGGTCTCGACGTGCCATCCCTCGGCTGTGGCCACTTCCGCACAGAATTCAGCAAACTCGACGTTATCGTCTGCGATATAAAGCCTCATGTCTTTGCCTTTCGGTTATGTCACTTATCAAAATGCGCTGCGATATCTATTGCCGCCAAGGGGGCCTCTGTATATTGAAACAGTGGGGTCTTTATCCAGTTTTCTTGCCTATCAAAGTAGCAATTGAATTCAGCAAATCAATCCGGCGCACAGGTTTCATCAGGCGAATGTCTGTGGATTGTAATCCGTTGCCATGGACCATGGCTTCGTTTGCATAGCCGGACATGAAGATGAACGGGACGCTGGGATCTATTGCTCGTATGGCCTTGGCCAGATGTGTGCCCTGTAGCTTACCCGGCATGACGATATCCGTCGCGATGACGTCAAAGGCTCTCTTCTTGGACCATATGGACATTGCATCGTCTCCAGAGGGTGCAGTGGTGACGTCAAGTCCAGCCACTGTTAGCATGTCCTCCAAGGCTGCTACCAGGTCAGCGTTGTCTTCGACCAACAAGATCCGCTTGCCTTTGAGGTGCAACAAATTCTGTTCTTGTGGGGCCTGCATCGGCGGCACATCGCTCTGCCCTTCGGTGTTGAAATAGAGTTTTAGTGTGGTGCCTATACCCGGCTCCGAATAGATGCGGACGGTCCCCCCCGATTGCTTCATGAAGCCTTGGACCATCGACAGGCCAAGCCCCGTCCCCTGACCCGTCGGTTTTGTCGAAAAGAAGGGGTCGAATACTTTTTTTAGATTGCTGTCAGCGATCCCGATGCCTGTATCGCTGACAGCAATCATGACATAGCGCCCTGGAGTCAGATACTCACCGCGATCAGCGATATATTCATCATCGATGCGAATATTAGCGGTTTCGATCGTCAACCGTCCGCCGTTCGGCATCGCATCCCGAGCATTCAGTATCATGTTCAATAACGCGTTTTTGGCAAGGCCTTCGTCAGCGTTGAACTTCCACAGATTCGCCAAGAGTGAGGTCTCTATTTGGATGTTTGAAGGAAGAAGACGGGCCGACCAGTTCATGACGTCGCGGATCAGATCGTTGGCCTGCAGGAGTGTCGGTTCCAGATGCGAACGGCGCGCAAAGCCCAACATGTTCCGGGTTATATCCGCGCCGCGTCGAGTCGCATCAAGTGCGTTTTCTATATAAAAAGATTTCTTGGATGGCTGAGAATTGGCATGCAGCAACTCCAGATTCCCAAGGATGACGGCGAGGATATTGTTAAAATCATGAGCCATCCCACCGGCGAGGTTGCCGATTGCCTCCATCTTTTGTGATTGGCGAAGTTCATTCTCCATATCGACCAACCGAGAAACATCCTGAAGGGTTCCTACAAGGCCTTTAACCTCTCCATCAGCATCCAAAATAACCTCTCCGCTGTCGATGACGTTGACGGTAGACCCGTCGGGGCGGCGCATGCGATGCAAGCAGGAAAATTGTCCCTTAGATTGCAGCGCTTTGTCGACCGCGACACGAAGTTTGGCTTGGTCTTCCGCCGGAATGAACGACCATGCGCCCTCGATCGTCGTCGGAAACTCTTTAGGGTCTAGCCCGCAAATCTGGCCCGTTGCTCTGGACCAGTACAGGGTGCCATTTGGATCCGATTTCCAGCGCCCGAGTTGGGCAATGCGTTCTGCCTGAAGCAGGAAGGTTTCCTGTTCTTCCAGTTTCAGCTTGTCTTTTTCGGCTTGTCGGCGTCGGTTGGATTGAACGTAAGAAGTCAGCAAGGCCGCAGCGACAGCCAAAAACATACATAGAATTCCAGAGAAATACAGAATTTCACGTCGGCGATTCATCACACCTAGAACGTTTCGTTCGAGTTTCCTGATGCTCACCGAGGCGTCCACGTCAGATACGCGAACACGATCATCAACTTGGGAAATCGTCAGTTGCTCCTGGCGTGCTTCGTGGGCTGTATCCAGCATGTTGCGGTATATCGCCAACGTGGATCTGACATCTGATAGATCCGCCTCTATGCCCAGCTTCGAGGCCTGAACATCGATCTCGGAAAGTGTATCCAAAGCTATCTTGTAATCCGCTAAGGCAGCATCCAGATAGGCTGGTTCGTCTGGGCGAAGAATGAAATTTTTGAAATTATGGATGAAGCCGTCATAGCCGATTGAACGCTCTAGCTGAATAAACAGGCGAGGTAGCATGTAGGACGCGCGTTCGAAGCGAAGGCTTACGAGCCCTACCGCTAACACAGCGCAAATCGCGGCTGCAAAAGACAACAGTCGTTGCCAACTCGGTAGTTGCATGTTCGAACCTCGCTTATAAAACGACTGAGCGTATATCCTTAAACTTTCCGAGTTAATTGTCGACGAATCCTGGTTTGAAGTGGATTCGACAAACTGGTTGAAAGTCTAAGACCAGCTCTATCTCTTCGCTCCGGCCTTAGACCCCACCTAGCCAAGAGAAATCCGCATGATAGTTTCACCCAACCACACCCAAGGATTGATCGGCAGATGAAGCCCTATAGCGTTCTGATTATCGAAGACAGGCCAGACATCGCGACACGGTTGAAGACCGCTGTGGCGGCGCATGCCAGTTTGGTCGTCGGCGATGTGTGTTGGACCTTGGATCACGGGTTACAGCGGCTCTTTGATCTCAAACCGCGGGTTGTTCTCGTGGATCTTGGTCTGCCGGATGGGTCGGGGATTGAAGCGATCAAAGCGGTTGCCGCCGCTGAGTGGGAGGTCGATGCGCTGGTCATTTCGGTCTTTGGCGATGAGGCCCGTGTGGTGGAGGCGATTCAAGCCGGGGCGCGGGGCTATATCTTGAAGGGCGGCGATCTTGGGCAAGTGGGTGATGATATCCAAACCTTGATTGATGGCGGCAGTCCGATCAGCCCGGCGATTGCGCGCCATGTGTTGAACCTTTTGAGTGATCATGCTGGCCTGACATCTGGCCTGACATCTGGCATGGCGACGGGGAGGGTGGAGACGCTGACGCCGCGGGAAACGGAAATTCTCCGCGCCATCGCCCGTGGCTACAAACGCCGCGAAATCGGTGATCAACTTGGCATTTCCGGCGGCACGGTCGGCAATCACATCACGCAGATTTACCGCAAGCTCAAGGTCAGTTCCAACACTGAGGCCGTTGTGCAAGCGGCCAAGAACGGCATGATTTGATGGGAGCGGGCGCACGGGTTTATGGCGGTGTCGTGGCATGGATCCTTGCCATGCTGACCCTGCTCTCTGTCGTGGATATTGGGGATATTCGCCCGATAGACCACACGATGTTCTTTGATCGTGTCACCTCTTGCGCGCCGCCTGACTGTGACGCCCCTGTGCCATTGGATTTGCCATTTTCCACGCCGGCGCGCTACACGCCGGGGGTCGAGCATCAGGTTTTGCAGTTCACGGTCTCCTTGCAGGACGTGCCGACACAGATGCAGGCGTTTTTCATTCCCAAATATAACCATCACCTTCAGATCACGGTGAACGGGGCCTTGGTCCACGCGCTGCCGCATCAAAGACATCCTTGGATGGCGCCTTTGTTGGTCGAGGTGTCGCCAAGCCTTTTGAAGTTGGGCGAAAATACCGTGATGTTCGATCTGTCAGGCCCTGTGCCGGGACAACTTGATTTACAGCCTTTTTATTTTGGCGACCGAGAGGTGCTGAGCGCGCCTTATGACAACCGCTTCATGCTCACGCAGGGGCTGACGCAGTTGGCCTTGGGGCTGATGATCCTGCTCACCTTGGGGTATTTTGTCGTCTGGCTTGCGCAGACCAAGGAGCGGATGTTTCTTTGGATTGCTCTGTCGTGTTTATCGGCCTGTGTGTTTTTGGCCTTGCTTGCCACCCATGCCACCGTGGGGACCTATAGGATCTCTGAAAGCCTGCATTCCCTCTCTGTCGCGAGCTATGTTTTGTTCATGCTCAAATTTGTGCGCAGCTTCCTTGGCATCGCGCCTTTGCGCAGCGAGCGGGTGCTGCCGTGGGTGATCTGTGGCGGTGTTCTGATCGCTGTTCTCTTGCCCCTGCGCTACGTCGATGCGGCGTGTTCTGCGGTCAATTTATGCGCCGCTGTGGCGGGGATCATCACCGTCGCGGTCATGTGGCAGCACCGCCAGTCCGTGCCAAAGATCGACTTTTTGATCTTTTTTCCGGCGCTGTCTCTGGCCCTCGCACTTGCCTTTGACGGGCTGTTTTTGGTGCTGACCCATTCGCAGGCCCGTAGCATGAATTTGCTGCATCTGATGCCGCTTTTGACCGCGCTGGTCTGTCTTTGGCTCATCCTGTCGCAATTGATCCGCAGCCTGTCGGCACATGCCCAACTGACCGCGACATTGCACAGCACGATTGCCGAAAAATCGGCGCAGCTTGAAACCAGTTTCAATGAGCTGGCAATGGTGAGAAAGAAGCAAGCGATCAGCCAGGAGCGCAGCCGCATTTTGTTGGAATTGCATGATGGGGTCGGGGGCCAATTGGTCAACACGCTGGCCTATATGGAAAGCCAATCCATCGAGGACCCGACCCTGCGCACCGCCTTGGAGGATGCGCTGCGCGATCTGGCCTTGATGATGGACAGCATCGAAAGCCAAGACAGTCTGGCCACGCTGTTGGGGATGATGCGCACCCGGCTTGAGGGGCTTTTGGCCAAACACGGTGTCAGCTTTGAGTGGCAAATCCAAGACGAGCCGCTGTGGTCCTCTGGAACCCCGTCCGACAATTTGCATATCGCACGGATCGTGCAAGAGGCGATCACCAACGTGATCAAACACGCGCAAGCCAGCAAGATTAGGGTCTATGCCGACCACCGCCGGGTTACGGTTGCCGATGATGGTCTTGGGTTTGACGTCGATGCCGCTCAACGTGCCGACAGACCCCATTATGGCCTGACGGGGATGCGGCGGCGGGCGTCAAAAATAGGAGCGCATCTGTCCATTCAAACGGGACAAACGGGCACGTCTGTTTCCATTGAGCACATTGCAACATAACGGTTGGGCCCCTTGAGAGGCGGAGCATTCCCCCTGTGGGGGCACGCCGCGATCACCTAACGCATGCGGCATGTGGACTTCGTGCCGAACCCCGCCGGAGAACAGATCCAGCTGCCAGACCCAGGGGCACGGGGGCCGGATGCGAGGACGACGCGGGTGTCCGTCGCGGCCTTCGGGCTTTTCAGCCAATCAAACTGTGTCGCACCTTTGCCAGCGTAGGTTTTCGCGGGCGATGTGAACGGACGCAGTGGCTCCGTTTGATTTTCGGCGCTCGCAGGGAGGGCCGCGGCGACAAGCGCACAAGAGATCAGTGCCGCAGACGCGGCGCGTTTTAGATTTACAGTCGCAGACATTTGCTCAGCCTCTTTTTATGCCTCGGACCACTCGCGAAAGCCGTCGTCAGACCTTATTGGCCACCACAAGTGTTAAAGATTGGCATACAGGTCAATGAAAACCTGTGCGTGGCAAGAACAGGGCAAAGCTGTGTCAACGCGTAAAAAACAACGCGCAGGATATTTCCTGCGCGTTTTCATAGTTTTGAAATGGATCAACCGGGGTGGCGAATTTTCGCCGCTGCGGGGACAGGGCCGGGACGATCCCGCCCTATTTCAGGATCTGGTTCTTAACCCGCCAATCCGGGGCACCGAATCCTTCTGGCCAAGGATAGACCTCGGGTTGGTTGAAATAGAGAATGCCGACAAGGCTCGGATAGTCGGTTTTTTCCTGACGCACCGCGTTTTCCCAGGTGCTGACATAGTCCGCTTTGCCGACATATCCGAGCTCCGCGACCACCACGGGTTTGCCAAAGGCGGCGGCACGTTCGTAGCGGGGCATGAAGACATCATCAAAGCTGCGATCCCGCCCATATTTGGCCTGATCCCAGGCTTGAAGTCCGAAAACCGTCAACCCGATCAGGTCGGCGTAGTCGTCACCGGGGTAGTATTTTGCCATGTCTTCATCACCCAAGGGTGACCACATGACGGTGATCGCGGGGGCACTTTTGCGGCACAGGTCAATCATGTGCCGATAGGCGGCGATATAGGTGTCCGGGTTCCAACCGGCCCAAATGAATTGCCCCGAGCTGTCATCCATCTCATGGGCAAAGCGTAGGGTCACCGGGCTTTTGAGCGTGCCCAGCACGTCACAGACCGCTTTCATATTCGCATCATACCGCCCGTCTTCGATGCCACGGCGCAGATATTGCGCGGTGTTGCGTTCGCTGCGGGACCATGTCCAGGGCTCCAGCGTGACCAAAAGCGCCCGGCCCCGTTTTAACGCATAGGCATCCGCATCGTTGAGCGAGGGCAGATAAACGTCTTCCCATGGCAAAAAGAGATGTTCGATCACGACCTGCCCGTCGGCGCTAAAATCCCCGTCCGGGTCATAGACGCCAAAGGGCAACTCTCCGGGGGGCGCGGCGCGGGCCTCGGGCCCGGCGATCACGAGAGCGACCGACAGCGCGGCAAAAAATCCTTTCCCGATCTGTTTCATGTTTTGTCCTCCCTTTAAAATGCGGCACTCAGTTGCGCCCAATAATCCCGAAATGCACCCGGATGTCGCCGGGCCGCCCCATGCCGGCGCCGGACACAACGTATTCAACTTTCGTGAGGCCCGCGGGTTCAAAGCCGACAGCGAGCGCCTGAAAACTTTCCACCCCGCGCAAAGACACGCCCCAGACGGTCAGCGCGACCATACAGGTCATCGCCGAGACATAGCCCGGCAGGCGGAGCCCCAATTCACGGATCAAACCCGGACGGCGGTTTTCCAACAGATGACGGATGAAAATGGTGGCCAAAAGCGCGAGATAGAGCACCACGTTCACGATCGACAAAAGGTAAAATCCACGGGCTTCCCTGAGCTCGGACACCAGCAAGACCGGCACCAAAGCCCCGAGCGCGAGGGCGGCGTAAACGGCCATGATCCGCACCGGCAGGGTGGCGCTTGCGGCCTCGCCTTTCGGGGTGATGCGGAAATCGACGAATTTCCCACTGAGCCGGTCATAGACCGACATCGCACAGCCCCAGAGCACCCATGGCCATTGCAACAGAACGAAAAAAGCCTTTTCCCAGGACAGGACTTTGGCATTCAATGGCCGGAAGAACCGGTCGCGTTTCATCATATAGGCAAAGAGCACCATGACCGCGACGGAGGGCAGGAAATGCCCCAGAAATCCGGCATAAGTGACATCGGCAAAGCGGATGTCAAAGCTCACCGCGAGAATGGGCAAGACATACATCATCGCCATGGAGAGGGTGAAAAACGCGTACCAGCTTTGGCACAGCAGAAAGAGAAATTTGAGACGCAGCGGCAGTTGCCGCAGATGCGACGGCGTATAGCGCAGCAAAAGCGTCATCAGCGAGCGCGACCATTGGAATTCCTGTGTCACCAGATCGGGCAGGGTCGCCGGACCGTCGCCAATGGCAATCGCGTCCATGGCATGCACACCGCGCCATCCCGCCACAGCCATCAACATGGTGGTGGAATGATCCTCGGCCAGTTCCGGCCCAAGCCCGCCCGCCTCCATCAGGGCGATGGTGCGCACGGCATAATGCGAGCCGATGCACATCGGGGTAAACACCGCCGTGTAACCGGCTTGGAACACGCCGTGAAACGCGGCCTCGGAATAAAGCCGCGTGCGGGCCGCCCAACTTTCCTTTGCATTGGCGGAACAGATCGACGGGGCGGAGACATAGCCGACCTCTGGATCGGCAAAGGGTCGCAACATTTCGCGCAAATACCCCGGTTGTGGCACATGATCTGAGTCCAACTGACAAACGATATCGTAGGTGTCATAGCCCCATGTGTCGTAGAAAAAGGCCAGATTTCCCTCTTTGCACCGCGTCCGGCGTGGCCATTCGGCCCGATGGTAGTCCGCAATGCCCTGACGGGTCGAAATCCTCACGCCATGGGCGTCGCACCAGGCGCGGGTCTGCGCATCGGGGGCTTCATCGGCCAGCCATGTGTCATGCGGATACTCTTGCGCGAGCATCGCTTCGAGTGTTTTGCGCACAACAGAAAAGGGTTCCGAGGGGGTTTTTGTCGTGACCATCGCCACGTCCCACTGTCCCGGCACGGGATCGGGGGCATCAGAGCGGCGGGATTTCAGGAAGACGACAACAAAGTACAGCTGCATCCCCCAAATCCAGAGCATGGCTCCGGTCACGATCCAATATCGCCCCAGACCGAGGACATGAGATGGCGTGAGCCACCATATCCAAAACCATCCCGCCGCAACCATCCAAAGCCCCGCCACCGCATAATACGAAACCGCGCGCCGTCCGGTCAGGATCGGCACCAGATAGGGACGCGGCTGCGTTGCGGGGTGGCGCGGCATGGATTTGGTCATCTCACGAGCACCTCCTGTTCGGGGGCAAACCACGGGGCGGCATCAGCGACCATCCGGTCAAGCCTGCGGTGTTTGGCCCGAAATCCCAGGCGTGTGGCGGCAAGCCGTGGATCGGCGGTCAATTCCGCGGGATCACCGGCCCGCCGATCCTCATAGACAACCGGCACTTTGCGTCCGGTGACCTTTTCCACGGCGGCAATGACATCGCGCACCGAAGCGCCCCGTCCGGTCCCGAGATTGACGGCAAGACTGTCTCTGCCCTCGTCCAGATAGGCGAGCGCACGCAAATGAGCGCGGGCCAGATCCTCGACATGGATATAATCGCGGATGCAGGTGCCATCGGGGGTTGGGTAATCCGTCCCGAACACTTTGAGCGCCGGACCTGTCCCGTAGGCGGCTTGAAGCGCCAGCGGGATGAGATGGGTTTCGGGGGTGTGATCCTCGCCGATCTCGCCATCATGGTCCGCCCCTGCCGCGTTGAAATACCGCAGCGCGACATAGCGCAGATCACTTGCCGCCGCCGCATCGCGCAACATCCATTCGCAAAACAACTTGCTGCGGCCATAGGGGTTGATCGGGACTTGTGGCGACATCTCGTTGATCGGCAGGGCATCGGGCACGCCGTAGGTGGCGCAACTTGATGAAAAGACGATTTTGGTCACACCGACTCCGGCCATGGCCCCGAGAAGCGAGGTCATGCCATCGAGATTGTTGTCATAATAGAGCGTCGGCATCACCATGCTCTCACCGACATAGGCCAGCGCCGCAAAATGGATGACGGCGTCAATTTTATGCCGTGTCAGGGCGCGCACCACCGCGCCCCTGTCGCGCAGATCGGCGACTTCGAGTGGCCCCCATTTCACGGCCGCGCGGTGGCCGCGTGACAGGTTGTCAAAGGTGACGGGTTCGATCCCATGTTGTGACAGGGCTTTACAGCAATGTGACCCGATATAGCCTGCGCCGCCCGTGACCATGATGCGTTGCGGCAGGGTCATTGTAGATACCCCCCCGCCGACTGCAGGTTCTGAGTGGCACTGAGTTGCGCGGTTTGCATCTGACTCAACTCCTTGCCGAAATAGGCGATGGTTGGGAGGAGCCCCTCCGCCAGCGCGATTTTTGGCGCCCAGTCGAGCAAGGCCTTGGCCCGTGTGATATCGGGGCGGCGTTGGCGCGGGTCATCTTTGGGGAGGTCCCGAAAGGTCAATCTTGATCTCGACTCTGTCATTTGAAGGACGAGTTGCGCGAGTTCGAGCATTGTGAACTCACCGGGATTTCCGAGATTGACAGGGTCATTCACCGTGTCGAGATCGGTGTCGGCCTCCATCAGGGCCATCAACCCGTCGAGCAGATCGTTGATGAAACAGAAGGACCGGGTTTGCAGGCCTTCGCCATAGATGGTGATCGGAACACCACTGAGCGCCTGTACGACGAAATTCGACACCACACGCCCGTCTTTCGGGTCCATCCGCGGCCCATAGGTGTTGAAAATGCGCGCGATGCGGACATCGACCCCGTCCTGGCGATGGGTCTCGTAAAACAACGTCTCGGCGGCGCGTTTGCCTTCGTCGTAGCACGATCTCGGGCCCACGGTGTTGACCAGCCCGCGATAGGTCTCGGATTGCATCGCGCAATCGGGATCACCATAGACCTCGGAGGTCGAGCTTTGCAAAATTCGGGCCCCTTTTTCGCGGGCCAGGGCCAAGAGGTTCATGCCTCCGAAAATACAGGTCTTGAATGTATGCAACGGATCGTTTTGGTATTTTGGTGGCGAAGCTGGACAGGCGAGATTGTAAATCTGGTCGATGGGACCGCGCAGACGGAATGGCGTGACCACGTCATGCAGGATAAAGGCGAAATTCGGATGTTGGATCAGCGCCGCGATATTCTCGCTGCGTCCGGTTTGCAGATTGTCGAGACAGATCACCCGATCGCCCCGCGCAATCAGCCGTCGCGACAGGTTCGAGCCGATAAATCCGGCCCCTCCGGCAATCAAAATAGTACGTGAATTGTTTGACTGTGATGGTGACTGTGATGGTGATGCTGATGCCCCAGCGGGCACGCCCGCAAATGCGGGCGTGTATGTGCAAGCCTTCGTCATAGTTCCCCCCCTTTGAGATGCGAGCACATCAAAAAAACAAACGGCTCCCAAGCCTGCGCATGACGCGAGGCTGCATCTCGAAATCGTATAAGATCAAAAAAATGAACGTATTAGCTGACGTAGAAGGTGCATAAGACGTTCATGTCGAGGGACAGCTACCTCACTGCTCAGACAGGGTCGGTCCTCTCATGGTAAAATTAGAATACGAAATCAGACATCGCGACACCTGTCTGTTTAGACAGGTCACCGGCGCGGCGCCTTGGTCGTGTTGCCGCCTTTTTGTTCTGCATCGCGGCAATCTTGGAGTGTCTTGTTTTAACATTTTATTTACCAGTTTTCGAATGCCCCCTGCTGCGCTGCAATCGCGCGAACAGAGGGCGCCATCGCGTGAAAAATCCCATATCCCCATGCCTTTCCAAAGTGCGCCGAGCCCTCGAAAGACATAAAAAGGTCCGAATCGGTCTTACCATTCGGTCAGGAATTTCTGTCGGCGATTAAGGCCCCGACCACGTCCGGGCGCAGAGCTGTTTCGGCGCAATCCGCCCGATCCAAGGTGACGCGGCAGACCTGTGACAGGCCCCGCACCGTCGCTGTGCCGGCCAAACCGTCCAACTTGCCAGGGTAGAGACCGTCCTGTTTCATGCGGGCCTGCAACAAGTAGATCGCGAAATTCGGGTTGGCCTTATAGAGATCACTGCCAAATGTCGCATCCAGCGGCCCCGCCGCGGTCATAAAGCGGTCTTGAAGTCCTGCATAGTTGTGCAACTGACGGGTTTTGGCCGCCGCGATTGTGAACTCAAAGCGCCACTGCTCCTGTGGGCTCAACAGATCCGCGTAGCGTTGGAGCACCTCCATGGCGTGGGGCGTGTCCTTGCGGATGTTCATCCCGTTGCCGTCGCGCACCAGAGCAATCAGGAACCGCGCGGCTTCGGTATTGCCGGCATCTGCCGCCGTTTCCAGTTTGGCAAGCGTTGCCGGACCGTTCGCGCGCATGGAAATCCCCCACATTTGCCGCGTCGCGTCGAGCACTTCGATCCGTTCATTGCCCGTGGCCCGCGCGCGTTTGGCAAAGCCGTCGAATTTGGCACGCGAGGTTTTCCCATCGCCAAGATAACCATACATGGCCCCTTCGGCGAGAATGGCCCAAGCCGCGCCCCGTCCCATCTCGCCCGCACGGATGAGATAGGTTTGGGCCGCATTTGGGTCTTTCAAACTCCACATCAGCGCCTCGCCGTAGAGCTGTAGCCCGGTCGGATCGCCGCGGTCGGCCATCTGTTCAAAAAGATCGCGCGCCGCGCGCATGTCTTTTGGCACGCCAATCCCATACAACAGGAATGTCCCGAGAGAGAGTTGCGCCTTGGTGTCTCCGGCCTGTGCTGCCGCCCTCAAAAGGGGGAGACCCGCGTCGCTGTCGCGCTGTGTCACCCAGCCACCGATCAGTTGTTCACCCAGGGTCCGCTGTGCTGCGAGGTCGCCGCGCGCGGATGCGTCCTTGAGCATGGCCAGACCTGCGGGAATATCTTGGGCGACCCCATCGGCCCCATAGATCAGTTGCATGGCCGTTTCGCTGACCGGCGGTGAGGCTTGCTGGGCAAAGCCCGCAGAGGCGCAACAAAGGGCCATCACAACCCCTGCGCAGCCGTGCCTCAGACCCCGCCACTTTCGCGTGGCTTTGCCCCATGATAAGTCCAAATGGATTGCCGTCATGATCACCCTCCCAAATACACTCAAGTCAGCACAACAGATGACGCGCTGATGATTTTGGTCTTTCGGAAGCGCCCGGAAAGACCATTGGAATGGATCGTGACAGCGTTGATCATATCACATCCTGTGGGAAAATGCGCGGCCGAATTTGGCGCGGTCTGATCAACGGGATTTGTCCAGTAAACGGTTGAAAGGCATGCGGCAGGGAGCAGGGCTTAACGTGGCACCAATTTCTGATGGGGATGCGGCGGCGGACGTCAAAAATCGGCGCAAATCTTTCCGCTCAAACGGGGGTATTTGAGTATTTTTGCGCATTAAAAATAAGGATTTAGGCGCGGTTTGGCGCGGAGCATTCATGTGTGCTTTTTGCGCCACATGTGTGGATCCACACATAGAGTGACAGGTGAAGTCGGCTATGTAGGAGCGAAAGCGTTAATTTTAAGGATGGATGTCATGACACTCAAAACAAATGGCATCCGCCATCGTCTCGGTGCAGGTTGGCGCGGAACGGCGATCCGCTGCGCTGTGATGGCGCTTTTGGCTTTTGTCTTGGGATCTCAGGGGGCCTCGGCCTTTGTTGGAGGCGGTGACACCAGGTATCGCTCAACACCCATGATCGGGTCCTGCAATGTCACGGCAACCACAACCGAAGACAGCGGGATAACGGCCGCTGTGTTCGTTGATGGTCTTGGGTCCTATGGCTATGCGGGGGGCAACTACGTCACGGCGGGCGCTACACCGGGGATTTCTTCTGGCCCCGCGATTACCCTTCTCTACCTTGCAAATTGCCTTGGAACGACTGAGGCGAATATCGCAGATTTCGTGCAAGACGGCGCACAGCTTCCCTATGCCGACGAAAATTTTATGGGCTTTTCGTTTCGGCTTCTGTCGACCGCAGGGTCAATGAGCGCCGGGTTTTACACCTATTACATCAGTGAAGGCACCAACACCGCCCCAAGCCTGTCCTTTACCGATGATGTCTCGGCCAGTGCGACCACCAGCGACCAGATCACCATCACCACGACGGACCCGGACAGTGGTCAGCTTTCCATCGCGAAATATGGCTTTAGCGCCGATGCCACCTGTAACGCCAGCGATGCGCCGTCGATTGCTTTCTCGTCCGGCGTGTCGTTTTCGATCACATCAGAAAGCAACAACGGCAACTATATTTGTGCGTCGATTTTTGACGGGATCACGACCACCTATCAATCCAGCGCAAATGCGTTGAACATTGATCTGACAGCCCCGGTGATCACGCCCCCGGCCACGCAGACCGCGCCGTCAGACGCCGGGGTTTCGACGGCGACGTTGGATGTGACCGGATTGGGGTCGGTCACGGACAATTCCGGCGAGGTTCCCGCGATCACCTATAAGGTGGGCACCACGGTTCTGACGGGAAATTACGCCTTCCCCATCGGAAGCACCACGGTGACGATGGATGCCACGGATAGCGTTGGCAATGTGGCCACGCAGGCGAGTTTTACGGTGACGGTGAGTGATTCCGCCAAACCCGTCGCGAATTTCATCGTTTCCGCCGGTGGCTTTGGCTGTAGCCCGATAACGGTCAGTTTCACAGATGCCTCCACGGCAGGCACCACGGGAGTGATCACGAATTGGTTGTGGGATTTTGGTGATGGGACGACCTCGACAGTGCAAAACCCGACCCACAGTTTCTCAAATATCACGGCCACCGTTCGTTTGACCGTCACCACCGCCCTTGGCGCAACCGACACGCGTACAATTGCCAGCGCCGTACAAGCGCTAGGACCTAAGGTGGATTTTTCGGCGGATGTCACCTCTGGCGACGCGCCTCTCGCTGTGGCTTTCACCTCCAGCACAATCGGCAGTGCGCCTCTCACCGGCATGGCATGGGCGTTTGGTGATGGTGCAACCTCTACAAGTTTCTCCTCCGCGACGCACACCTTCACCGCACCCGGGTCCTACACGGTTTCTCTGACTGCGAACGATCTCGATGGCTGTAGCGGAACGGAAACAAAATCGGCCTTTATCACGGTGCTCGACACCGAAGCGCCGGTTCTGAGCGCCCCAACGGACCAAGTCGCCAATGCCGATGCAGGCCTGAACACCGCCGCATTGGATGTGACCGCCTTGGGGTCTGTGTCCGACAATTCCGGCGAGGTTCCCGCGATCATCTATAAGGTGGGGACGACCGCTTTGAGCGGCTCTTATGATTTCCCCATTGGTGAAACGACGGTGACGATGGATGCGGCGGACACGTCAGGCAACGCCGCGACGCAGGTGAGCTTTACCGTGACGGTGAGCGACGCCGAGGCGCCGGTGATCACCGCGCCCGCCAATATTGCGCAGGCGGCGGATGCCGGTGTTTCAACCGCTTCGGTGAGTTTCACGGCCACGGTGTCGGACAACAGCGACACAGGTCTCGTGCCGGTGTTCAAAATCGGCAGCACGGTGATCAGCAGCCCCTATGATTTCCCATCGGGCGTGACCACGGTGACGATCGACGCCGAAGACAGCGCGGGCAACGCCGCGACGCAGGTGAGCTTTACCGTAACGATCAGCGACGCCGAGGCGCCGGTGATCACGGCGCCTGCGACCCAGACTCTGGACACCGATGCGGGGCTGAACACCGCCGCATTTGACGTGACCTCTTTGGGGTCTGTAACCGACAATTCCGGGGAGGTCCCGGCGATCACCTATGCGATTGGTGCGACTGTTTTGACCGGGTCCTATGATTTCCCCATTGGCGACACCATGGTGACGATGGATGCCACCGACAGCGCAGGCAATCCGGCGGTGCAGGTCAGTTTTCTGGTGGCCGTAACCGATGTGACCGCGCCGGAGATGCCAATCATCGAGACCACGGTGGTCAACTTCGGTGCGTCGATTTCTATTTCCGGCTCCGGTGAAATGGGGGCCACGGCCACGATTACCTTCCCGGATGGATCATACCAAACCGTCCTGTTGAGCAGCGGGACCTTTGATGTGACCTCCCCCCTTGGACAGCCCAGCGGCACGGTTCGGGTCACGGTCATGGATGCGGCGGGCAATGTGTCCCCAGCGGCCACGGTTGAGGTGGAGACCGATTTGATCGCGCCGAGCCTTGTGATCAGCGGCGCGACAGAGACGGCAGGGTTCGGGGATACAACCCTTTTGACCTTTACCTTCTCCGAGGATGTGACCGGCTTTGCGGTCTCGGACATCAGCCTCTCAAACGCCACAGTGGCCTCGGTCACGGGGGGGCCGGCGGTCTACACGGCGTTGGTGACCCTAACCGGGACAGGGGATGCGTCTGCGTCGGTGCCGGAGGGGGCCGCACAAGACACGGCGGGCAATCTCAGCACCGCCTCCAACAGAGTGACCATTTCTGACACAACGGTGGCCGACACCCAAGAACAGATCGCCACGTTTCTTCAGTCGCGGGCCACGCAATTGCTGGCCAATCAACCGGATTTGATCCCCTTCCTGATGGGTCAAAATCGCGGCAGGTTCAATGCACAGGTCAGCCGTGGCACGGGCCATTTTGACATCGCAAGCCCAGCCGGACAGCCGGTCTGGATGGCTTTGACCGGCTCATGGTCGGAGCAAGCGGGGGCCGAGACGCGCTATGTCTTTGGCGCTTTGGGCAGCCATGCCACCCTGTCCCCGAATATGATGGTTGGGGCCATGCTGCAATTTGATTACGCAGATCAAACAGATGGCCTGGCGCGCGTGACGGGACAGGGGTGGTTGACCGGTCCCTATGTCATTGCGCGCAGTCCCAATCATCCGCTCTATTTTGAGGGGCGGGCGCTCTATGGGCGGAGCTCAAACGACATTTCTCCCTATGGCACCTACACCGATCAGTTTGACACAAAGCGGTGGTTGCTTCAGGCGAAATTGGCCGGAAAAATGGCGTATGGCCCAACCACCCTGCGCCCGAATGTTGATCTGTCTTATACCTCAGACACGCAACTGAGCTATCAAGATGGGCTGGGCAATATCATCCCCGAGCAAAGGTTTGGCCTCGCTCAGGCGGCGCTTGGGCTGGACTTTGAGCATGATGTGCCGCTGACAAACGCCGATTTGCGGATCAATGGCGGGGTCTCAGCGATCTGGTCGCACAGTGAAGGCTCCGGCGCGGCAAGCAGCCTTGAGCCAAGTTCTGACGGATGGCGCGGCCGTGTGGATTTGGGTCTGAGCTATGCCTTTGACGGCGGATCAAATCTGGCACTGACTGGATTTTATGACGGGATCGGGGCATCAGACTATGAGAGCTTTGGCGTGGGCTTGGCCTATTCCATCGCGTTCTAGGGCCAAAGCGGAGAGCTTATTTCGAACAGTCCCAATTCGGGCCGCAGGTCTTGAGTATTTCACCGCTTTTGTTGGAGAGGGGTTGTTGATACTGAGAAGGGGCTATGCGGTTTGTCGCGAAAGCGTGGCATTGAGGTGGGCAAAGGTGCATGGTGTCTTTGGGGCGAAATGAGAGAGGCTAACCCATGAAGATCGCAGTGGCCGGTATCGGTTATGTTGGTTTGTCGAATGCGGTTTTGTTGGCGCAAAACCATGATGTTGTGGCGGTGGATATTTCCCCCTCTCGGGTCGAGATGCTCAATGCGCGCAAATCCCCCATCGTCGATGCCGAACTTGAAGAGTTTCTGGCGCATAAGCCCCTGAAGTTGCGGGCGACAATGGATAGCACAGCGGCCTATACGGATGCTGATTTTGTGATTGTGGCGACGCCGACGAACTATGACGCCAAAAGCAATTATTTCGACACGTCGAGCGTGGAGAAGGTCATTTTACAGGTGCTCGCCGTCAATGAAGCGGCGACGATCGTGGTGAAATCGACCATTCCCGTGGGCTTTGTCAGCCGGATTAGAGACGAATTTGACACGGATCAGGTGATTTTCTCCCCTGAGTTTCTGCGCGAAGGCCGCGCGCTTTACGACAACTTGCACCCGTCCCGGATCATTGTTGGCGAACGCTCGGATCGCGCGCGGGTGTTTGCGGACCTGCTGCTTGAAGGCGCGATCAAAAAGGACGTTGAGGTTCTGTTCACCGATGCGGATGAGGCCGAGGCGATCAAGCTGTTTGCCAATACATACCTTGCGATGCGGGTGGCGTTTTTTAACGAATTGGACAGCTATGCCATGGCGGGTGGGATGAATTCACGCCAGATCATTGAAGGCATCGGTTTGGACCCACGCATTGGGTCACATTACAACAACCCGAGCTTTGGCTATGGCGGCTATTGCCTGCCGAAAGACACCAAACAACTCTTGGCGAACTACTCGGAAGTGCCGCAAAACCTCATCCGCGCCATTGTGGATGCCAATCACACCCGCAAAGATTTCCTGTCCGATCGGATCATCGCGCAGCATCCGAAAGTGGTGGGTGTTTACCGTTTGGTGATGAAAGCGGGCTCTGACAATTTCCGCCAATCTTCGATCCAGGGCATCATGAAACGGATCAAGGCCAAGGGCATCGAGGTCATCGTCTATGAACCGGTGATGGAGGAGAGCGAATTTTTTGGATCGCGCGTGGTCAATGATTTGGCGGCGTTCAAAGCGGAGGCTGATGTGATCGTCGCCAACCGCGTCACCGATGATATCTCAGATGTTTCTGAGAAAATTTTCACCCGCGACCTGTTTGGCGCGGATTGAGGACAGACCCTATGCCCACAGCTCTCGTCACCGGCGCCGCCGGGTTCATTGGCTCTTTTGTCTGTCGGACCCTTTTGGAAGATGGCTTTCGCGTCATCGGGTTGGATTGCCTGTCAGATTATTACGACGTGGCGCTGAAAGAGCGGCGCGAAGACACGCTTTTGGCCTATGAGGGCTACCGGTCTGTACATGATAAGGTCGAGACGCCGGGTCTTTTGCGGACGCTGTTCGAAGAAGAAAAGCCCGATGTGGTGATCCACCTCGCGGCACAGGCAGGGGTGCGGTATTCGATCGAGAACCCGCGCTCTTACCTTGAAAGCAACATCATCGGCACCTTTGAGCTGTTGGAAGCGGCGCGGGCCTATCCGCCCAAACACATGCTGTTGGCGTCCACCTCATCGGCCTATGGCGCCAACACCGACATGCCCTATTGCGAGACGGATAAGGCAGATCATCAGATGTCGTTCTATGCCGCGACCAAGAAATCCACGGAGAACATGGCGCATTCCTACGCGCATTTGTTTGGCCTGCCGATCACCATGTTCCGATTTTTCACCGTTTACGGCCCTTGGGGTCGCCCGGATATGGCGCTGTTCAAATTCACCAAGGCGATTTTGGATGACAAACCGATCGACGTTTACAATTTCGGCGATATGAAGCGCGATTTCACCTATGTCGAAGATCTCGTGCATGCCATCCGCCTGTTGATCGACGCGGTGCCTGTGCGGCCCGAAGATGGCGTGGTGGTAGAGGGTGATAGCCTGTCCCCGGTCGCGCCCTTCCGGGTGGTGAACATTGGCAATTCTGACGCGGTGCAATTGGTGGCTTTCATCGAAGCCATCGAGGCCGCCACGGGCAAAAAAGCCACCCGCAATCTGATGCCAATGCAAGCGGGTGACGTGCCCGCGACCTGGGCCAATGCCGATCTGTTGCACAAGCTCACCGGATACGCGCCCAAAACCGATGTCAAAGACGGCGTGGCTAAATTTGTCGGCTGGTATCGGCAATATTACGACGCGTGACACTTGATTGCGCCGTGTGACATATGCGCGATCCTTCCTCTTGGGCCAATGGGAGGAACGGGTTTCCCACCAACCCGCAGACCAAAACGGATGCCAACAGGCACCGAGTGACCTCCTAAACGTCGTTTATGGACAGCGCGGCACTCCAAGACGGATCAACTCGGCGCCTGACAGGCGCGTGGCAGAGTAAATTTTGAACCGCGCGCTTGTCATATACCAGGTTCTGATTGCTGCTGGATAATGAGACGAAATCACCCGCGACCATTGATCAAACTTATCTGCGGAGAGTTTGGCCCCATGGTTCGATGGCCCGTGAAACCCCAGGGTCGCCTGCGGGGAGACGCAGACATTATTGGCGCCTAAATACATAGTGCAGCTGGACATACAGTTCCCGCGCCGGATTTCCACTTTTTGGCCCAACCTGTTGATCTGCCGGATCTCGTTATAGCGCTCACGGACGCTTCCCCCCGGATCGCCGGTGATGACGATCGTCGCACCAGGCTCTTGTGATTTGGGTCGCGCTGCCTGAGCTGGTCCTGCCACGGTGGCCACCACGAGGGCCGCGCAGAGAACAGGAAGGCCAAAGGCAAATACTCTATGTACGCGCGCAAACTGCGCACGTTTGGATTGTCTGATAAACATGAAATCACCCCACGTGATACAAAGGGGTGTTCTCCCCCCAACGCACCGATCCCCATCGGCTCACTGTGGAGTAAAGCAGGCAAAGCCTAAAAAAGAGTTGAACGCACCGGGCTTGCCGCTCTGATGGCCATGAAAAAAGGCACCAAAATCTGGTGCCTTTTAACGATTATGAGCTCTAAACCGCAGAGGCGGCGTGGCTTAATTTGTGGTCGAGGTTGTCGAAGTTGTCGACGTCGTCGATGTTGTAGAGCCGCCAGCCGCGAGGGCAACACCACCAGCCAAGAGAGCCGGTGCGATACCTGGCAAAAAGTTGGTCGCGTCATCAACAGCCGGCAGCGCCAAGCACGCTTCGTCGTCTTTGTTGGCTTCGTCTTCGCAGTCGATTTGGGTGTCGGTGGCAACTTCGGCAGTGGCGGCAGTGGCCGTCAGAGCGAAGGCGGAGAGCAAAAGAAATGCAAATTTGGGCATGTGGAACTCGCTATTTAGGTTTGCGTCTCTTTGGTCAAAAGAAACATGTGTGACAGACTTGATTGAACGTACCTTGTTTTTGCCCTTAATTATATGGGGAAATGCGTAAAATCCCCATTTTAGCGCTGACATCCCGTTTTGCGCCAAGATTTGCGCAAAACGGGATGTCAGCCGCTGAATAATCATGCGGCAAAGACGGGTCTTATTGGACGGCCTTGGCGCTAATGCTGAGAATCGACGGGGTGATTTGATTGATCACGCGATTCCAGCGGGCAATCGGCTGTTCGGCGATGAAGACAATGTCATTCGGACGCAATTCGAACCGGGTGGCCAAGGTGAGCATCGCAACATTGGTCGTGTCCAGCTTCCAAGCCGTGAGCGCATCGAATTCCAGTGGGTCCGGCGAACCACGCAACACATAGATATGTCGCGGATCTGCCGATGTCGTGGCCAGGCCGGTCGCCCCTTCATAGAGGGCATCCGCCAAGCTGGCTTTGCGGCCCAGCGGAAGTGGGAAGCGGCCCTGTTTTTTGACCTCGCCCGCCAGATAGACATAATCACGATCTGTGGCATCGAATTCAACCTGAGCCCGGTAATTTGAACGGGCTTCCTCAAGCATGGCACGGCGCAGAGAGACCTCGGTTTGCAGTTGCGAGAGGGCGGCAGAGCGTGCGTCTTGGCGGTAGGAGGCCAGTTGGATTTGTTGCGTGAAATAGGCGGAGGCCTGATCAAGTTGGTAGGTGTCGTCGACAAAAATACTATCGCCCGGCATGAGCGGGATTTTCTTGAGGCTGTTGTTTGAATAGAGCGCCTCGAGCGGAATTTGGTAAATCGTGCCGTCGCGGTAGAGGCGCACGGATGTATAATCCATATTTGCGGCCGTTGTTCCGCCCACGCCTGCCAAGGCTTCATCCAGGTAAAGCGGAGTGAGTGTGATGGGCACCACGCCGGGGGTCGGTACGGCACCGCCAATAGAGACTTTTTTGGAGTTGAATTGTGAGATCTCAAGGCTGAAGGTCGGCTCGATCTGCGCGGTCACCAGGCTTTGGAACAAGGTTGCTTCGGCTTCCTCAAGCGTCAGGCCGGCGATCGCCACGCGTCCAACGTCAGGGATTGCGATGCTGCCGTCGTCTTGAACGGTATAGCCTTGGCGACTGTTTTGCGCGGCCAGCAGGCCTGAGAGCTGTTCGACGGACGATCCTGCGGGTGTTGCGAGCAAGACGACATCGCCGACACCTATTTTATAGGGCTGTGGCTGTCTGTCCGGCGGCAACCGGGTTTCGAGCACATTCGGCCGGGTTTGCGCGGTGTAAGATGGCTCAGGGATCGCCCCAGTGCCGCGCAGCCCCCCCCCCATGCCTGTGGTTGTGCGGAAGACTGCGGGAATGTCTTGCGGAACATAGGAAGACCGGTTTGCGACGAGAACGCTTTGGGCCGTGACAGGGACAACCCGCACCTTCGCCTCGTCTGTTGCGCCCGCGACAACCCGTTGGCTGTGGTAAACCGCGCCACAAGAGGAAAGTGAAAGTGCCATAAGAAGAGCAACCGCTGTACGCACTGGAATCATTCCTTATCTAACCCTTAGATCTTTAGTCTGTCATAGCGAAACACCGCCACCCAAACCATTTTGTTTCACCAATCCCGCCCAACCGAAGACGTTCGCGCCTCACCTTAGGCTGTGAGCCCCGTTTGGGCTGAGATCAATTCGTGTAGTATTTGTTCCCATACGACCCATAGGCCCCGTATGAATCCCCATATCCGTACCGCTTCATCCCTTTTGGGTCGATTTGGTTGAGCACAAGGCCGCTGATCGTGACGCCAACGGTTTCAAACATGCGCAAAGCGTCGCGCACTTGGGCTTTTGACGTCTTGTCCCAATAGACAGTGAACAGGACTGTGTCGACGTGTTGCGCCACCACTCGGGCATCTGGGACGACAAGCACAGGCGGCGTGTCGATGATCACAAAATCATAGGCATTTCGGGCGGTTTCCAGAAACTCCAGAAAGCGCTGCGATGACAAGATGTCGGCGGCGTTTACTGTGCTGGGTTCGCTGACAAGAATATCGGCCCCGAGGACCGTGTCATGAATGACGGCCTCTTCCAGAGACATGTCGTTGGACAGCACACTCATCAACCCTTTGGCGTCTTTGACGTTGAGATATTGGCTAAAGACAAGACGGCGAATGTCCCCTTCAACCAAAAGCACCTTTTTCCCCAATCCAACCAGGTTTTGAGCCAAGGCAAAGGAAACGGTGGTTTTGCCTTCCCCGGGCAGAGAGGAGGTCGACATGATCACCTTGGGGGCCTTATCAAGGCCCGACAACAAGACCGAGGTCCGCAGGTTGCGAACCGCTTCGGCCGCCGCAGAGGTTGGTTTTTCCGCCAAATAGTCAAGACCCTCACGCCGGCTTCCCGTTGGCAAGAGTGGAATTTGTCCCATCACGGGGAGCCCGGTGTCACCTTCCAAATCCGAGGCTTTCCGATAGCCATTTTGCCGCATTTCCCACAGCAAGGCGCCGCCGCTGCCGACCATAGCCCCAAGGATTATGGACATGGCCAAGATAAGCGATTTGCGTGGTTCCGAAGGACTGTCGGGCAAAACGGCGTTGGACAGGATCCGGCTGTCGGCCTGTTGAATGCCCTCTTGCGCCGAGGTTTCTTTCAGGCGCCCCAGAAAATATTCATAGAGCAACCGGCTGGCTTCGGCTTCGCGCGACAATTGCTGAAGCTGGATGATTTCATCACTTTGCTTTGCAATTTCGGCTTCGCGGGTTTCGATACTGGAGGCAAGAGACTGGACCTGAGCCTCAGTCCTTTGAACTTGCGTTTCAGCGCGGGACAGCAGTTGAGCGAACCGCGCATCAAACTCGGAACCGGCACCGTTTTCGCGAAAAATGGTGGTCAGCCGCGCGTCGCCGGCCGTGTCGGACTTCTCCTGAGCTGAGGCGTCTTCGAGGGCCACAAGAGCTGCCAACTGAAGCTCGGCGTCGTTAAATGTGGCGCGGGTGGTTGTCAGGCGATCACGCAGCTCTTTCAGTTGACGATCAAGCGCCTGAACACTTTCGAGGCTCACGGCTTCCGAATTGGTCGAAAATTCTGAGACACGGGCTTCGGCCTGTTCCAGTTCCAATTTGAGATCGGCCACACGTGAGGTAAGCCATTCAGAGGCATCTCGGGTGGCCTCGAATTTCACATCCATTTGATACAGAATATACTGCTCGGCCATGGTGTCGGCGAGAAACGTGGATTTTTGCGCGGCCTCCGTCTCCATTGTCACTTGCAAAACATACGTGTTGGGAATGTTGCGCACGGTGACACGCTCCAAGAGGGCGTTGATCGCAGTCGTCATTTGCTCTTGATCAGAGAGGAGCTTTCGCTCTGTCCCCGTCAAGGCGTTCTTAAATTTGTCTTTCAAGCTCAAGGGGCGCAAAGACGCATTAAACTCAGGGTCGTCGGTCAAATGTGCAACCGTCACAACGCGTTCAAGCAGTCGGCGGCTTTTGAGCACTTCCACTTCGGTGTTGATCGCCTCTGAATCTGTCCCAAGGCTGGGTAGAACGGCGCTGAGATCAAGCAATTGTTGACCCGAGGCATCCAACAAAATCACAGATGTGGCGCGGTATTTCGGGGTGGCAACCCCTATGGCGTAAAACGCGCCGAGACAGGCGAATATGAAAATGCTTGCCAGAATCCACAGTTTTTTACGCCAGAGAACTCCGAACAGCGCCCCAAGATCAATAACGTCTTCATCGGATGCGATGGGGTTCATAGGGATATTTTTTTGCGTCACGGGCTTCTCAACTCATTAAAAGGGTTGCTTCGTCTGTAGTGCGATTGCGGATGAATATCCATTGGCTTGCGGTCGGTAATCTGGGCAATGTGTTCCTTTCGCTGCAGGTGCATTGTCGCTGTCATTTAACGGGCAAGTTCTACCGCAACGGCGTGGCGCACTTGTTTGGTCAGGTTTTCTGCTCGGATTTCAGACCTGGATTGTGCGTAAATCCGAAACTCCGGCGCATTGCCTGAAGGTCGTAAATGCACCACATCCCCCTCTTCGAAATCGACACGCAACCCATCCGTTAGATCGACGCGCGCAATGATCCCGTAAGGCGCAAAAAAAGTCGCCCGTGCAGTGGCATCGCCTATGAGGCCGGTCAGAAAGTCAGCCGCTTTGCTGCGATCAATCTCTTGCAGGCGGTCCGCCGCCGTGAAGCATTGAGGCAGGGCGGAGACCAGAGCGGCCAAGGTGCGGTTTTGGCGCTTGGCGGCATAGAGCGGCGCAAGGATGGGCAACATGCAATCCCGTGTGGGAAGGGCTGCAAGAGGGCCAGAAACGGTCGCGTCAAAGCCAAGCAAAAATCCGCCGTTTGCCTCAAATCCAACACAGCGCGCACCGGCGCTGGCGTGTTCCATTTCGGCAATGACAAAGGGCGACCCGATTCGGGTGAGAACCACATGATCAAACTCTGGGCAACGGCGCACCATGTCATTTGACGAGACGGGGGTGACCACCATGTCGGCTCCCAGAAGGCGGGCCGTCAAAACCCCAAGCACATCTCCCGGGATGACTTTACCTGTCGCATCACTCAAAAGGGGGCGATCGGCATCCCCATCCGTTGAGGCCACGGCATCGAGATGATGCTCTTGGCTCCACGCGATCAGATTGGCGCGGGTTTGCTCATCGACCGCTTCTGTGTCGACAGGAATAAACCTGTCGGAATGGGCCAAAGGCACCACGTCCGCGCCCAATTCAGCCAAGATCTTCTCCAACGTATCGCGGGCAACGGAGGAGTGGCGATAGACCCCAACGCGAAGACCGTCGAGGGCTCCAGCTCCGAAAGCATTCACATAGCGCTTTACGTAAAGCGGCTCGGCCTCCGGCAGAGCGGTCAGATGTCCCTCCGGTCCCGTTCGGCGGCGGCGGGCACGATAGGCTTCACCGATTTTGGCTTCATCCTCTTTCGAAATCTCACCTTGCGGCACATAGAATTTCAACCCGTTGCGATCCGCGGGAATATGGCTGCCGGTGACCATGATGGCGGCGGCCCCAGCCTTCATTGAGGCCAAGGCCAGCGCAGGCGTGCCAAGCGCACCGCAGTCGACCACATTCAAACCAGCAGATTGAGCCACACGGCAAATAATCTCTGCAATGGCCGGAGAAGAGGGGCGCAAATCCCGCCCCACGAACAGCGTGTCACACGCAGGCACGGTCGTTAAAAACGCATGCACATAGTCTGAGACGACCTCTTCGCTGAGGTCCCGTACAAGGCCGCGCAAACCGCTGGTACCAAAAGAGGGGGCCATGTTGGAAAGCCTTCTGTCAGAGATGTGTAACCCAAAGGGGGGAACACCGATTGGTCCGCTCGAACATATTTAAACGGCACGAGACGGGAAAGCTAGGCTGTTGGACACGGCGGCGAAACTGGCTGTGCTGCGGAGTGCGGCTTGGCGCAGGCTTCATTCTTTCCAGAGCCCATTTTTTAGCTGCAGAATTCAATTAATCGTGTGTTTTTTAGTCGGCCGGAGCGTATTTGGCCAGTTTATGTGGCTTTCCACAATGAATGGAATGGATCGACTAAATTTTAAGCCACGTCACTTTCCTCATAAATCTATGTGTCACATAGGGTGAATACTGATAGGTGAAGCATTCGAGACGACCCAACAACAGGACAGACTTCAATTATGACCTCTGCGCGTATCACGCCTGTTATCTTATGCGGTGGCTCTGGCACTCGACTTTGGCCTTTGTCGCGTAAAAGCTATCCGAAACAGTTTGTGCCTCTCGTCGGGGAACAAACCTTGTTTCAAGCATCGGCAGCGCGTTTGAGTGGCGGGACTGGGCGGCTCAATTTTGTCGCCCCTATGGTTCTGACCGGATCTGACTTTCGGTTTATCGTCACGGAACAGTTGTCAGCCATCGGAATTGATCCGGGGGCGATTTTGATTGAGCCTGAAGGACGCAACACCGCTCCTGCCATTTTGGCGGCGGCCCTGCATGTGTCAGTTGCTGATCCCGAAGCGATCATGCTGGTCGCGCCATCTGATCACGTTGTTCCAAATACGGCGGCGTTTCATGCCGCCGTTGAAAAGGGTCTTACGGCTGTTGAGGCCGGTAAGCTCGTGACATTTGGCATCAAGCCAACACATGCTGAAACGGCCTATGGCTATCTCGAATTGGCCACACAGCCGGATGACACGGGTGCCGCCGTTGATCTCAAACAGTTCGTCGAAAAACCAGATGTTGGCCGTGCCGCCGAAATGGTGACAGCGGGCACGTTCATGTGGAATGCCGGGATCTTTCTGTTCAAAGCCAAAGACATTATCGCAGCCTTTGCGGAACACGCTCCGGACTTGACCGCTCCCGTCGCTGCGGCGGTAGAGACCGCTCAGGTCGATCTGGGATTCTTGCGTTTGGAGGCGCAGGCCTGGGCACGGGCCGAAGATATTTCCATCGACTACGCCGTGATGGAACGCGCTGACAATTTGGCCGTTGTGCCGTTTGATGGCGGTTGGTCTGATTTGGGCGGCTGGGATGCGGTGTGGCGTGAATTGGGCCCGGACGCGGATGGGGTTGTGACCTCTGCTGGGGCCACAGCGATTGAGTGTGAAAACAGCCTGTTGCGCTCGGACAGTGAGCACCTTGAAATCGTTGGCATCGGCCTTAAAAATATCATGGCGATTGCCATGAATGATGCCGTTTTGGTGGCAGACATGTCCTGCGCACAAGACGTTAAAAAGGCCGTGGCAGCCCTCACAGCCAAAGGCGCGGCCCAAGCTACGATGTTCCCCAAAGATCATCGGCCTTGGGGCTGGTTCGAAAGCCTCGTTGTCGGCGGTCGTTTCCAAGTGAAACGCATCCACGTACATCCGGGCGCTGCCCTCAGCTTGCAAAGCCACTTCCACCGGTCAGAACACTGGATTGTTGTCGAAGGTACGGCGCGCGTGACAATTGATGACGAGGTGCGCCTTGTGGCAGAAAACCAATCTGTCTATTTGCCGCTCGGCTGTGTGCACCGCATGGAAAACCCCGGCAAAGTGCCGATGGTTTTGATTGAAGTGCAAACAGGCTCCTATGTTGGCGAGGATGATATCATCCGTTACGAGGACATCTATTCTCGCGGGCAAGGTGCTAAGGGGTGACGTATTGAACAATCGTAAGGACCAGTTTTAATGATCGAGTTTACGCCCTTGCAGGATGTGCTGCGCATCACGCCACCTCGTTTTGGGGATCATCGCGGATTTTTCTCGGAAAGTTGGAACAAGACACGCCTGGCCGATGCGGGGCTCGTTTTGCCCGAATTTGTGCAGGACAATCATTCCTTGTCGCGTGAAGTCGGGACCGTGCGCGGGTTGCATTTCCAATCGCCGCCGCATGCCCAAGGCAAATTGGTGCGCTGTGGACGTGGGCGTATTTTTGATGTTGCGGTCGATGTCCGCAAAGGCTCGCCGAGCTACGGTCAATGGTATGGCGAAGAGTTGTCTTTCGACAATGGCGTTCAGCTCTGGATTCCGGCGGGCTTTCTGCATGGGTTCATGACTTTGGAGCCGGACAGCGAGATTGTGTACAAATGCACCGACCACTATTCGCCTGACTGCGATGGTGCGGTGAAATGGGACAGCTGTGGGATTTCCTGGCCGATTGAAAAGATCACCCCGGTCATCTCCGACAAAGACGAACAGGCCCAAAGCTTCGATCACTTTGAAACACCATTCATCTATGAGGGGTCCGCATGAAGATTTTGATCACAGGCGGCGCTGGCTTCATTGGCTCCGCAGTCGTGCGTTTGGCCATTGCCCGCGGGCATGAGGTGGTGAATGTGGATGCGCTGACCTATGCGGCGTGTCTCGACAATGTGGCCTCTGTTTCGGACAGCCCGCTTTATGCATTCGAGCAGGTCGACATTCGAAATCGGGCTGAATTAGACACTGTTTTTGCCAAACACACACCCGATGTGGTGATGCATTTGGCCGCCGAAAGCCATGTCGATCGCTCGATTGACGGGCCGGGGGATTTCATCGAGACCAACATCACCGGCACGTTCAACATGCTGGAAGCCGCGCGCAAATATTGGATCGAGGCGGGCAAGCCGGACAGCTTTCGGTTCCACCATATTTCCACGGACGAAGTCTTTGGCTCCTTGCCAAATGATCCGTCCGTGATGTTCACCGAAGAGACGCCTTACGACCCGCGCTCGCCCTATTCGGCCTCAAAAGCCAGTTCTGATCATCTGGTGCGCGCCTGGCATGAGACCTACGGGTTGCCGGTGGTCTTGACCAATTGTTCGAACAATTACGGCCCGTTTCATTTCCCGGAAAAGCTGGTCCCGGTGATCATTCTCAACGCCCTCGCGGGCAAAGAGCTTCCGATTTATGGTGATGGTTCGAACATCCGCGATTGGCTTTATGTCGAGGACCACGCCGATGCGCTGTTGCTGGTTGTTGAAAAAGGCGTGTTGGGGCGCAGCTACAATATCGGCGGCGAAAACGAGCGCAGCAATCTTGAACTGGTGCAAAGCCTCTGTGCCATTCTGGATGAAAAAAGACCCAAATCCAGTGGAAGTTACGCCGATCAGATCACCTTTGTGACGGATCGTCCCGGCCATGATGCGCGCTATGCGATTGATCCGTCCCGCATCCGCACCGAGCTTGGCTGGCATCCGTCCGTGACGGTTGAGCAAGGTTTGGCTCTGACTGTCGAGTGGTATCTGGCCAATGAGGCCTGGTGGCGGGCGCTGCAAAACCGTCATGGCGTGGGCGAACGGCTTGGGGTGAAGGCATGATCCTTGTTTTTGGGACAACCGGCCAAGTCGCCACGGAACTGCGGGCGCTGTTGCCGGAGGCTGTGTTTTTAGGACGCGATGAGGCGGATTTGACCGATCCGGCGCACTGCGCGCAAAAAATCGCCACGCTCAAACCCGAAGCCGTGATCAATGCCGCCGCTTACACCGCCGTGGACAAGGCGGAGACGGACGAAGACGCCGCCGCTTTGGTCAATGGTGCGGCACCAACAGAGATGGCCAAAGCCTGCGCGGCGCTTGGGATACCCTTCGTTCATATCTCCACCGATTATGTGTTTGACGGATCGGGCGAGACCCCGTTTGCCCCCGATCATCCGACCGCACCTTTGGGCGCCTATGGCCGCACCAAACTGTTGGGTGAAAATGGTATTCGCGCGGCGGGCGGCCCCTTTGCAATCTTGCGCACCTCTTGGGTGTTCTCGGCCCATGGCAACAACTTTGTCAAAACCATGCTCCGGCTCGGCGCGGAACGCGACACACTCACCATCGTGGCCGATCAAATTGGCGGACCAACCCCCGCCCGCGCAATTGCCAACGCCTGTGTCGACATCGCCAATCGGCTCAAAACAGAGCCAAACACAGCCGGAACCTATCATTTTTCGGGGGCGCCAGATGTCAGCTGGGCCGATTTTGCCCGCGCTATTTTCGAGAAAGCCGGGATCACATGTGCGGTTGAGGATATCCCCACTTCCGCCTACCCAACGCCCGCCCAACGGCCGGCAAACAGCCGGATGGCGTGTCACACGCTTGACGCCACATTCGGCATTCACCGCCCCGACTGGAAGGCCGGACTGGCCGATGTTCTTAAAGATCTGGAGAAAACGACATGACCGAACGCAAAGGCATCATCCTTGCTGGCGGCTCCGGCACCCGGCTCTATCCGCTGACCATGGCCATCTCAAAACAATTGATGCCCATCTATGACAAGCCGATGATCTATTATCCGCTGTCCGTGTTGATGCTGACCGGCATCCGCGAGATCGCGATCATCACCACGCCGCATGACCAAGATCAGTTCAAACGTCTTTTGGGCGACGGGTCGCAATGGGGCCTGTCGTTTTCCTATATCGAACAAGCCTCTCCCGACGGGTTGGCACAGGCCTACACTCTGGCGGAAGAGTTTCTCGATGGCGCGCCCTCTACGCTGGTTTTGGGAGACAATATTTTCTTTGGTCATGGCTTGCCTGAAATGTTGGCCGCGGCGGATGCCAAGGACATGGGTGGCACGGTCTTTGGCTATCACGTCGCGGACCCCGAGCGATATGGGGTGGTGAAGTTTGATGCCGAGGGCACCGTCAACGAGATCATCGAAAAACCGGCTGTGCCGCCTTCGAACTATGCGGTCACGGGGCTCTATTTCCTCGATGGGGACGCGCCCCGTCGCGCAAAGACCATTCAACCGTCTGAACGTGGCGAACTTGAAATCGTCACGCTTTTGGAGACCTACCTCGCGGACGGCACGCTCTCGGTTGAACGCATGGGCCGTGGCTATGCCTGGCTCGACACCGGCACCCACGGCTCCCTTTTGGATGCGGGCAACTTTGTGCGCACATTGTCCAAACGCCAAGGGATGCAATCTGGTTGTCCCGAAGAGATCGCCTATGAACAAGGTTGGATCAGTGACGCCACAATGCGTGAACACGCTGAGACGTTCAAAAAGACCGAATATGGCAAATATCTCGCCGGTCTGTTGAAAGGCTAATACGACAGAAACGTGAGAAACTGTCCGCTTGATCGCTTTGAGACGAGTGAGTTTAACATGACGCAGGGAAAAAAAGTCTATGCCGGTTTTTAAGATCAACAACGAGTTCGTGTATTTCGCCCATGTCCCAAAGTGCGGCGGAAAATCTGTTGAAAGTTACATTCGGCGTCGTTTCGGCGACATCGCGTTTTTGGAACCCTTGTATCTGCAGCGTCCTCCCCATGCGCGGTGGTCCTGCACCTCGCCGCAGCATTTGGATTGGGAAAGCTTCACGCGTCTCTTTCCAGAAAACTGGATTACCGCCTCTTTTGGCATTGTTCGCCATCCTCTTGCGCGGGTGAAAAGCGCTTTTGATTATCAATTCAGCGTGGCCAAGACGTTGAATGAAAATGATAACATCACGGATTGGTTTGCCAGCTACGTGCAAAACTTTGACACTGAAATCTACAAATATGACCATCATTTGAGACCGCAATCGGACCTCCTTCCGCCGGGCGCTCAGATCTTTCATCTGGAACTCGGGCTGGACGGGATCGTGAGCTATCTTGACGAATGCGCAGGAGACTCAAGTGGCCCGCGAACGATCTTTCACGAAAACAAACGCAGAAGCGGCAACGCACCCTCCGAACAGGCCTCTGCGGTGACGCCCCAACTTAAAGAGGCGGTGAGCGCGTTCTATGAAAAAGATTTCCAAACCTTTGGATATCATATTGATCGCAAAAAACCGGACGCAACAGCCCCTTACAAAGCGCCGGTTCAGGACACGGGGGTGTTTTCTCGCCGGACGTTGGAAGCCCTGTCTTTGAATCTCAAAAAGATCGGCAAGAAAGTTTTGAAATCCTAGATGCCCGCCCTTGGAAAGTAACGCGATGCAAGACAAGTCAGATGGCTCCGAAATTGACCCGCGTTTCGAGGCGCTCAAACAACTTGCGGAATCTGTGTATATCGTCCCTTCAGAGAAGGACAAAATGTCTCTTGTCCAAACACTGAAAGCCTGTGCAAAACCAACAACTTTGGCTTTTGTGAACGCACACGCCTTTAACCTCTGTTGGACATCGACGGACACGCGTCAGGCGTTTAAAGCTGCGGATATTGTCCTGAGAGATGGAAAAGGGCTCGAAATTCTTTTCCAAAAAGCAGGCAAAGATCCGGGCCTGAATATGAATGGCACAGATTTTATTCCGAATTTCCTGAATATCTGCCCAACCAAACGGCTGGCCGTTTACGGGACGAAAGAGCCGTGGTTATCCAAAGCCTGTGATCGGTTTAACGAGGAGGGCAAAACAGTCGTTTCGCGCCTTGATGGGTTCCAGAGCCTAGAGGCGTATATTGAAGATATTCGTAAGACGGAGCCGGAAATCATCTTGCTGGCACAGGGAATGCCGCGGCAGGAAATGCTCGCCGACAAAATCAAATTGGCCTTTCCCGATCAGCCCATACTGATCATTTGTGGCGGCGCGATTGTCGATTTTTTGGCAGATCGGTTCGAAAGAGCCCCGCTTTGGATGCAGAAACTCGGGCTTGAATGGGCGTACCGCCTTCTGAGAGAACCCAAACGACTGTTCCGCCGCTATGTGATCGGCAATATCACTTTTTTGCTGCGTGCCCAAAAACTCTCACGGGTCATGTCATCATGACACTCTACACAAGGACAGGACGGATATGACCGCCGACACGCATTCACAATTGCCCAGTTTCATCTGCGTCGGTGGGGCCAAATGTGGGACCACGTCGCTCTATGAATATTTGCGCTCCCATCCTGAGGTTTTCCTGACGGAACAAAAAGAGCTGCATTACTTTTCCTATCCGGATCTTGAAAAAAGGCCGGAAGGCCCTGGAATGCGCGCCGTTTTAAAGGGTCTTATCTCGACAGAGGACCAATACCGGGCGCAATTTTCGTCAATGAAACCTGGCGCAGTCGCGGGAGACATTTCGCCGTCCTATTTGAACGAAGAACATGCGCCTGAGCGGATCGAGGCACTGCTCGGCAAGGACGTGAAGATTATTATTTTGCTCAGAGACCCGGTTGAGCGTGTGATCTCTCAATACATGCACCTGCGCCGCGCCGCGCGTGAGGCGTTGCCGCTCAAAGACGCTTTGGCCGAAGAGCCCAATCGCATTGACAAGAACTGGGGCGACATGTGGCATTACCGCGCCTCTGCATATGCCGCGGATCGTGTGGAACGGTATATCAACCGGTTTGGCGCAGAGAATGTTCTCGTGGTGTTGTCTGATGATTTACGCACGCACCCAAAGGAAACCGTTCAGGACATATGTCGATTTATCGGTGTCAGCGCGGATTATCATTTCGATGCGGGACAAGAGTTCAACCGCTCAGGTTTGCCCAAGTCACGCTTTGTGGCCCGGCTGGTCGATGCCAGCCCTCTTGCGAATATGGCGAAGGCCATTTTGCCGCGCAGGCTCGGGGCCATTATCAAACGCAAACTGCAAGAAATGAACACGGGGGAAAAAGAAGCGATCTCCGAAACCCTACGTGCGCAACTCAAACAAGACTATGCAAACGAAATTGTCCGCCTCGAAGAAATTCTTGGCCGCAAAACAGGATGGCAGTGATCTTTGGCCTTGCCCTAGAAAACGTTCAATCATGATATCAAAACATCTTTTCCAAAGTTTGATGGGCGTCGTTTCCAGCCTCATCGGTACAATCGTGATCTTTGTCATCGCAGGGCGAAGCCTTGGGGCGAGTGATTTTGGCCATTTCTCTGTCGCCTATGCGACTTGTTCGCTGTTCGGTATTCTTTTTGATTTCGGATATATGACCCGCCTGCTCAAAGAAACCCATGCGACAGGAAACGAAACGAGCATCGTTTTGGCGCGTGAAACTTTGATTGTGAAATCTGTTTTGTTTGCCCTGCTGAGCGTGTTGATCACAGTGTTTGCATGGGTGTCAGGACTGGATTTGGCGCTCATCTTGCGGCTCTGGATCGGCGTTTGCCTGATCTCGGTTGCCAACCTCTACGGCGCAACTTTGCGTGCGGCTGGGCGTCACCTATTGGATTCTCGCAACAATTTCTTGGCGAATATCTGTGGCGCCGGCTTCGCGATCTTTCTGTCTTTTACAGACGCCACTCAACATGAATTTGCCCTGGTCTTTATTGTGACGGGGAGTGTCCACCTGATCACAACCCTTTGGTCATGGCGGTCGATTGGAAACGTCACGCCGGGCCCCGTCACGCGCACAAGTCTGCGTCGCGAGGTCATGGCGAATATTCCCTACTCCATTGATGCCCTCGGTCAACGTAGCTTTTTCTTTCTCGACGTGATGATCCTGAGCCTTCTGACCACAAGCACCACCGTTGGTTTATACCAAGCCGCACAAAAATTGGCCCAAGGGGCAAATATCATGGCCCAGCCGATGAATAATGTGCTTTTGCCGCGCCTGTCACGCGCTGTGTCCGATAAAACCACGTTCAAGGAAAAGAGCCGATTGGCTGTTAATATCTATCTTGGCATCGCTGCGGGTGCGGGTTTGGCGATGTGGGCGCTCGGGCCCACCATGATCGAACTGCTGTATTCAGACGCGTTTTCCGAGGCCAAGCCGCTTATGTGGGTGTTTGCGATTTTAACCGTCACACGCTATTTGGCAGCGTCTCAAAACATCCAAATTACAGCCTTAGGGCTGCAAAAAACCCGATCTATCATTAACCTGTGCAGCCTCGGGATTTTTGTGATCGTTGCCTTCAGTCTTGGGTCGATCTGGGGCAGTAAAGGCGTCGTTCTTGCCTTTGTTGTCTCTTTCACGATAATTGCAGCTGCAGCCAATCGGGCGAAGAGAAAACACGTGTCGCTTGGTTGATGTGGCGTTGGCCGTGCATGCGATATTGACACTGCGTGGCGTTAAAGATTCTCAATTGTTTGAGAGAGAAGGTCCATAGATCATGCAAATCGCCCGCTGGTACTTTGTCGCGTTGCTCTGCATTCCGTTCTACATCGGTCCTTCTTTGGCAACCAATGCACAACTCAATGCTGAAAGACTGCTTGTTGTTCTTCTGGTTTTTGCGTTTTTTACCCGAGTGGTGAATTTACGGTTCGGGCATAGCTTTAAGGAGCTTTATTCCGCTCGCCCGCTCACGCTAATGGCGTTTATTTTCTATTTCTCTTGGCGTGGTCTGGCGGCCGCACTTTCGCCTCAGACCGTTTCGATGCTGTTGTTTATCAATGAATTTATGACTGAAGTTTTTATGGCTTTTGTCTTTTACGGCTTCTTTTTCGTCAAAGATTACACAGACCCGTTGATCAAAGTCCTCAAAGCCTCTGTTGTGTTTATTTTCGCAATCGTTTGCTTAGAAATCGTGTTGAAACAGAACCCCTTTAGCGCTTTCGCTCCTGCTGATGCAGGCAATGCCATTAAGGCTGCTGCAATTGAAAGGGCCGGTTTAATCCGCGCCAAGGGGACGTTTGAACACCCTTTGACTTTGGCCTATTTTGTTATTTCTGTATTGCCATTCTTTTTGTTCGGAGATCGCGCGCGAGGGTTTACGCATAGACGCCTTTTCGTTCTTGGCTTGGTGCTGATCGGAGTTGCGACCGGATCGCGCACCGCTCTGGGTATGATGTTTGTTGAGCTTGTGGTGTATGTCCTGATCTCAAAACCTGCGTTCGGGTTCAACGCGAAGCGGCTTGACGCAAGGCTCGTTCTTATCCCTGCCGTGCTGCTTCTTTTGCCTCTCATCATTATGCTGGCGGAACAGCGAGCTGGTGCAAGCCTGTTGCAATCCAATGCGCGTACGGCACAGCTTACCAATGGTTTGATCGCAATTTGGAATCAGCCATGGTTTGGGTACGGGCAAGGTCAGGGTCCGACCCAGGCGATTGAAACCGCTATGAAATATGGCGAAGGTTCAATTTACATGTGGGAAGAAAACTTCAACACAATCGACAATTGGTTCCTGTCTGTCGCGTTGTCGAGTGGTCTTCCGAGTTTAATAGCGTTCGTCGCCTACCTCTTCGCAGTGGTGGTCCCGCCAATCGTTTTGGTGACGTCTGCCAAAGTCCGCGTTCAGATGAGAGACAATACTCATTTAGGCCTCGTTTATGCTCTGATTTTGTCCTGTGCTGCGCAGATGGGCTTCATGGCAATTCTCTCGATCTTCACCCTTCACCCGCTCTATTTCATTTTTTCTTTTTGGTTGATCTCACTGCATATTCTTTATGCGCGGATGCGACAACGCGATCAGAAACCATTGCCTTTTTCAGTCCAAAAGTTGCAATAAATGCAGATATATAAAACCGCGCAACGGTAAGGTTGCGCGGTTTTATGGCCAACCCACGGTTTTCACATCACGGTTTCACATCGCGGCTTCATGGTGTCGGTTGATATGCTGTCGCAGTCGCGCCGAGTTCAACCTGCGCTGCCAGAGCGATGATATTTTCTCCCGCCGCATCGCTGTTTGGGCCCAGACCCAATTGAAAATTGGTCGCCCGCGGCGCGGTCACGCGAAACACGATCTCATAGGTGAGACCATCCTCTCGCAAGGTGTCGCTCACCAAAGCGATGCTTCCAGAGCTTGCCGGTAAGGACCCAGGCGCGCCAACAAGATTGTCGCTGGTGGTGGTCGTGTCGATATAGCGGGCCATGATCCGCATCGAGCCTGAAGTGCCCGTCCGAACAAACAGTCGCACAGAATAGATTTCACCTGCGAGAACAGGCAGTTCGACAATGGTGGAGCGGTGCCATTGGCTGCCACTTGAAGCAATCGCATACCCTGAAAACTGACCAAGCGCATTGAGGCCAAGTGGGCCAGACACTGTCGTGCCAACGACGGCCCATTGGCTTGCATCTTCAGAATATGGAACAAGGTTTCGACGTTGATCCGCGCTGGACAACGCAGTCACCAGCGCGGGGGAAAGGAGGGGGAGCGCCATGACCAGACCTCAATGTACGATTGCGTGAATGCCCGACGCCGTGGTGCCCGTCGCATACACGCGTGTTACGCCACAAAAGATCCAACCGTGATCCGGGACCGTCACGGTACAGTCATCACCGGATACGGATTTAAACTGAACGACCCCGCCGGATTCGACATACAGCGAGGTTCCGATTTTTTCGAGGTCCGTGCTGTCATGTGGTGACACAGGCAAATACCGACGGCCGGGTGCGCCAACGTGCAGGGTGCGGTCAAAGGGATTTGTCATGGAAGTGCTCCTTTTGATGAATTCAGGGCAAACTTACAGAAAAGGCCTTATTGAACCCTGATTAGGGCGTGCGCATGAACACGATTTTTGCAACAATTGGGCTTGAATCGACACGTGATGACCGATGTTGGTCACAGGGCACTCGAGAGGCTTTTGACAGATGCATGATGTAACGATCGCGGTGGTGACCTACAATTCTGAGCGCTTTGTGCGAGACTGTATTGGATCGCTTCTGGCGCATTCACCAAAGGATTTTTCAACGCAGATCGTTGTGGTCGATAATGCCTCTCAGGATAGAACGGTGGCCATCTTAAAAGAGGAATTCCCGTCGATCACCCTGATAGAATCGTCTGAAAATCTCGGGTTTGGACGCGGAAATAATTTGGCGATGGAGAATGCCCCTGCGCGATATTACTATCTTCACAATGCCGATGCGTATCTTCAGGGCGACAGCTTAAACGCAGCATTGCATATTTTGGAACATGAACAAGAGATTGGCATTGCGGGTCTGCCTCTCGTCTTTCCAGATCAAAGCCCGCAAACAGGGGCCTATGGGTTCACAACCCCGGCAAAATGGCTGTTGCAAGGGCTTGGCGTTCGGCATTTTGCCAAATGGGTTGCGACCTCGGATCAAGCGAAATGGCTTCGTGCGCCGCTGTCCCGCATTTCGATGGCGCAGACCTATATCCGCACCCACAGTTCCGCCGCCGCTCCCCTTGAGCACAGTGTGGATGTCGATTGGGTCTGCGGTGCGTCTCTGATTTTGCGGGAACAGGTGCGGCAGGATCTGAACGGGGGGTTTGACCCCGATATTTTCCTGTATGGAGAAGACGAAGACATGTGTATTCGTGCGCAACAATCAGGGTGGCGGGTTGCACAGGTTCCCGCAACGCCGGTCATTCACGAATTTGGGTGGGGAAGCAGTGGAAAATCTTCGCCGGTTGTTTCACGCCTCAAAGCGGACAGTCTCAAAGTTTTTATCAACAAGCACTTTAAAAATGGCAGCCCGAAATGGCTTGCAATGCGTGCCATGCTTTGGGTGCAAAAGAAAAGATGGGGCGTTTAAGGCGTCATATCCACCCAAAACACACTTAGTCCAAGGCGAGTCTGGGCTGTATGCGTGCATAAAGATCATCCGTGAGCTCACGGACATACGATGCCTCATCCTCCGTCAGAATCTTTTTCCAGTATTTCGTAACACTTTCCGCCGACCTGTTCTTGATATGCGCTTGCTCTGGAAGGGGTTCGCTCGTGTCTGTGCTTTGCGTCGCAGCCTCGGTGAGCTGAGGGGTGATCCCGGTGGCCTCTTTTAGGCGCTGTGCGACTTTCTCTGGTGCGCTTAGGTTGCCCTCAATGCCAATCAAAGCCAATGGAATTTGGCGGTCTATTTGATCAAGCAAATATCTATGCGTCAAAGCCCATAGGCGGGCCGCACTGGCACTTTCTTCGCGCACGTCACCCTTGGGGGAAGGGAATGGCTCGGTTTCAAAACCGATTTGTCGCAATCTCTTCTGAAATGCATCGGTATCAAACGACCAGTTCATGCGTTGAAAACTTGCCGCGCTTGCCAAAGGGTCGCGGACAGTGACCACAACAGGGACACCGCGTTCAGGCAGTTTTGGCGCAATGAATACGGCAAATGGATCTTTCCAGATGACCGTTTCTGCGCGGCGATCCAAAAGAGTACGCAGCATCGTTCTGCGCGTGCGATTGAAAAGGGGGTGGCGTGGACTGTGTTTGGGCGGATATTTTCCGAACAAAACCCCGTTGCGCAACCGTTTCACAAAGCGATCCAGACCCGCGTCATCCAAACCGTCTTCCCCAGGCAAAGTAAATTGATGTTTGATCGACAAATCGCCAACTTGTAGGTTCATAGGTTCATAAAGTTCGATGGACCGGGCGCCCAAAAGACGTTCCCCTATGACCGTTGTTCCTGAGCGAGGCATGCCTGTCACTAAAATGAGATTTCGGGCCATGCCAGCGTCATCCACCAATCATTTCGCTTTGAGGGTAAGCTATCGCAAGGCCCACAAAACACAAACCTTATATTGGGAAAACGGGCTGTAAACGTCCCGTTGCTTAAGTGTTGCCCTGATGACGCAAAATGAATTCAGGCTTGAAACAAGTCCGCCAGAAATCTCACAAAACTGCAAAGTCGTGTATGATCCCAAATCAAAGGTTCCGCTGCACTTTGGAGTTTGTTGACATGGATGGGGCATACATTAAATGAACTCATATATTGGGCTGTATAAAGCGCGCTTTGCGGCGTCTCTTTTTTTCGCTGTGCAATCGACCGCCGCTTTATCTCAGGCACTTTATGACGATACCTCGGTGTCGGCCTTGGGCACTCCAGGATTTATCAACATGCCCTCTGGGCAAATGTTGCCGGATGGCGAACTGGCTCTCACGGCGAACGTATTTCGCGAGACACAATATCTTACGGGGTCTTTTCAGATCACTCCATGGGCCCTTGGAACCTTTCGCTACAGCTATTTTGGCGACCTCAATGGCCCAATACGACAAGGCCGACTAGACCGAAGCTTTGATGTTGTGTTTCGCCTTGTCGAGGAAACCGACCGTCGGCCATCTCTCACAGTTGGCTTGCAGGACTTTGGCGGAACAGGCGTTCTGGCGTCCGAATATGTGGCCATGGCCAAAACTTTTGCGGATGGACGCCTTGTCGCATCCGGCGGCATTGGCTGGGGCCGTTTGGGGACGCGGAATGGGTTTGACAACCCGTTGAGTTTTCTCGGATCCCATTTTAGCAAAAAACGCGACGTCTCTATTGGAACGGTTGGTGAGGCCGGGAGCCTCTCTGCGGGCGACTGGTTCACAGGGGATGCCGCTCTGTTCGGCGCGCTCAGCTATAGACTGTCTGATCGTATTTCGGCTGCAATCGAGTATTCATCTGATGCCTATGTCGTTGAAACAGAGCGCACAAGTTTTGCGCAAAAGACGCCTCTGAACGTTTCGCTCAGCTACCATCTTAAAAATGGGACGGAAGCCTCTTTCTACTTACTTCACGGGGCCGAGATTGGCTTTAAAGTGAATGTGCCAATCACGCCGCAAAAGACCAAGTTTCCCAGTGGCATCGAAGAGGCCCCGCCTGCCCTTATGCCGCGTCAAACCCAAGCGGCGTTGTCATGGGACGCAAACAGTGTTCGCCAAAAAGACAGCGTGCTGTCCGTAGCCCTCAAAGATCAGGGCATCACGCTCGAAGGCATCACCGTCGAAGGCGGCACAGCCACGGTGCGCATTATCAATGGCCGCTATCCGGCAGAGGCGCAGGCGCTTGGCCGGACTGCGCGTGTTTTGGCGAACCAACTGCCGGCGGACATCACCACCTTCCGCCTGGAAGCCACGGCAAATGGGATCACAACCTCACGCACAACTGTGCGCCGTAGCGATCTCGAAGCCCTCGAATACGATCTGGATGGCAGCTGGCGCAGCTTTGCCCGCGCCGATTTTGAAGATGCCGCGCAAAGCGAAGCGGCCGCAATTACGGGTATTTACCCAAAATTCGATTGGCGGATCACCCCCTATCTCGATCCTTCTCTCTTTGATCCGGATAAGCCCGTGCGTGCGGACCTCGGCGTTCAGGTTGCCGCCTCTTTCACTCCGATGCGAGGTCTCGTCCTCTCTGGTGCAATGCGTCAGCCCGTCGCAGGCACCCTTGACGAAATCTCCCGGCCTTCTAATTCTGTCCTGCCACATGTTCGCACAGACAGTGGCGAATACGCCAAACAATCCGATCTCGAGATCAAATACCTGACGGCAGATTATTTCTTCCGCCCGGGCAAAAATCTCTATGGCCGCGTGACGGCCGGCTATCTTGAAACGATGTATGGGGGCGTCTCCGGCGAGCTGCTTTGGAAGCCCGTCAATGGTCCGCTCGCACTTGGCGCCGAACTCAACTACGTTAAAAAACGCGATTTCGACCAAATGTTTGGCTTTCAAGACTACGATGTCGTCACCGGTCACGCCTCTGCCTATTATGATTTTGGCGGCGGCTATCTGGGCCAAGTGGATGTCGGGCGGTATCTTGCTGGCGATTATGGTGCGACGTTCTCTTTGGATCGCGAATTCGACAACGGATTCCGTGTTGGCGCGTTCTTTACGCTCACCGATGTGTCCTTTGACGACTTTGGCGAAGGCTCGTTTGATAAAGGCATTCGCTTTTCCGTCCCTGTTGATTGGTTGACCGGGTCCGCGACCCAAGGCGGCTATGGAACAACCATTCGTCCTGTGGTCCGCGATGGCGGCGCGCGGCTTGATGTGGGCAACCGACTTTATGGAATGGTCAGAAACACGCACACAAGTGAGCTGGAAGACCGTTGGGGGAAATTCTGGAGATGACCTGTATGACTTTTCGCCCTCTTGCTGCCTGTCTCTTGATCGCGCTCGTCGCGGGGTTGAGCGCCTGTTCGTCGGATCCCGAAAAACAAAATATGCTGCAAAACTTCCTCAACAGGTCTGACGATGTTGAGCCAGATCCCACTTTCCTTGCGTATCAACAAGCTGGCGCCCCCGCCTATCTTGTATCGCTTGAAGCAAAAGACAAAGCCTACACGGTCTTTGTGCGCCAAACGGTGAATGACAAAGGGGAGGAAACCTGGATCTCTTTGGACCATCTGTCCCTTGGCATGAAAAACGGTATGATCATCGCATCGCGCGGCACTGGGGGCGACCAACTCGCGGGGGATCCCTCACAGACCCTTGAGGCCTTAAACGCTGGACGCAACGCAGTGACCGAACGCTTTGTCACCTTGCTCAATGGAGAGAGTCAGGCCGAAACTCTGGCCTTTCGCTGTCAGGTCGAGCGCCAAAGGCAGGTCGACGTCGATCTAGGCCCTTACACCGCCGATACGGACCTTTTCTCAGAGTCCTGCCGCAACGGTCAAATCGAGTTTCGCAACCTGTTTTGGGTCGAACGGAGCAGCCGTAAGATCGTCCAATCTCGTCAATGGATCAGTGAAACAGTCGGCACCCTTGCCTTGCGGAGCATCCCGCGCTGATCTCGCAGGCGGGGGCTTACCCCTTGGCCACGCGCATTTTGACAAAGCCCAAAAACGCCTGCTCAGCCGAATGCAGCCGCGGGTGGCCGGAGGCCGCCCAATAGGCGCGCCAATCCGCCTCCAGCGCATAGACATCCCACCCCGGCGCAATATCGCGGGCGCGCTCAAACACGCTGCCTCTGAGCGGGCCAAGGGTGGGGCCATCCGCCTCCAAGACCCGTGCGCGTGAGGCAAAGCGAATAATATCGCCCTCTTCTTCGCTCATCTCATAGTCCGGCAATTGGTTGGCTGTGATCATGTCCCGGATCATTTTGCGAAACACCCGACGCGGGCTGGCCGATCCGGATTTCTTCAACAACGTCTCAACAGACACCCGCCAATACTCTTGCTTGCCACAATGCTTGCGGGCCAATTCATACACCCGCCGCTCCAACGGCTTTCTCAACCGAAAATAGTCCCGGCTCAGAGTGAGCACGGATTTCGACATCACCGCCCGAAACAACCATTCTGAGAGCGTCACCGACACGCTGACCATCCGGCCACCCCGGGTCTTGCGCTCGATCTCCCAACTCTCAATCAGACCGAAACCAGAGGTCACCTCATGATCGCCCATCACGATATTGGTTTTGATCCGCGTCCCCGCGAGACGTTCAAACGCCTCCGTCAAACGCCGGTAGGAATCGCCACTGGTTTCGCGATTCGTCGCCACCAAAAGATCATGTGCCCGTAATGTCAGTGTCCGACTGACTGCGCGCCCCATGTTGATCGCCGCCATCAGTTGACTGATACAAAAGATCAGAATGTCTTTGTCATGAATCGTCGCCAGACCTTTGACAGAGGGCGTGACCTCGATCTGCGTGCCATTGTGCTCATAAGACAGAATCCGACGGTCCGGCCGTGTGGACAGCGAAAACATCGGGTGTTCCATTGTCGCGAGATCATCCTTTGGGATCGCATCGAAAATATCGCAAAGGAAAAAATCAATCTGCGGATGCCGATCGGGTAACAACCCCCCTGCCCCCGCAGCTGTCACTGCGCCTGCCATTCCTGTTCCTGACTGCCCATCGTTGTGGGCAAACTCACACTGCTCGTTTCGTGGTTTTATTGACACCTAGCTTAAGCACCAAGCCCGCACCGGTCCAGTCTTTCCAGCGGGGGTTCAGAGTCGCTTTAACGTGGGTTCAGAGTCACCTTATCGGGGGTTCGGAATCGCCTGGCCGATTTTGATCGCCGTAATATCTTTTTTTTTCAAATAGTTGAGAAATCCACGTTGACCCCTTAACTAATAAATAACTTAAATTTAACACTCCATTTTATTGATGAGCACAGCAATCCCCGCCCTCTTCCCTCGCTAAAAACCTAATTCTTTCAATATATTGATTCGGAATAGTACGGTTTTTCTTTCATGTGTCGCTTTTTTCGATATTCTGTGAGAAACGCGTTACATGAGGCGACCCATGTCCAAGGACAATCCCGAGCTCCCGCCCTATTTCAACATTGATCCCAATCAGGCGCTCAAAGATCTTGGGCAACCGATGACCACAAAAGGCTTCGCGGATATCGCAGCCACATGTGCAAAAGGCCGGGCAGATTTGGCCTCTCGGGGTATGAATGACGCTGGTCGCAAAGAATTGCGACTGTTTTCCACTTGGGAGATTACGCGATATTTAATCCCTGTGGCGACACCGCATTTTCGCCGAGTGCTCAGAACAAATCCCGATCTACCCCAAGGCCGGTCCCAAACCGAAACAGGCGCCAAATGGTTCTCCCTTGATGAGGTCCTCCGTCTGCGCGCACATTTTGCGGCAGAGGGATCAAAGGCCAAGGAGTACCTGCCCTACCGTCCGAAAGGCCTTCCCGCTAAAATCGTGGCCGTGGCCAATTTCAAAGGTGGCGTTGGCAAAACCTCAACGGCGGCACATCTCGCCATGTCCGCCGCTCTTGATGGCTACAAAGTCCTGGTGATTGATTTGGACAGCCAAGGCTCGATGACTTCGATTTTTGGCGGACAGGTCGAGGACGAATGGAACACCGTTTTCCCGCTCCTTGCGCGCCACTACGCCACACATCAGCGCCAAGCCAACCAATCCCGTATGGATCGTGGGGAGGCCCCTGTACCGCTCGATGAGACACTGACAGAGGCATTGAAGGTAAAGGCCCAAGATGTCATTCAGTCGACTCATTGGCCCAACATTGATTTGATCGGCGCACAGCTCAATCTTTACTGGTCCGAATTCCAAATTCCTGTGTGGCGGATGCAAGGGCGTGGTTGGAAGCTCTGGGATGCGCTGACTGATGTGTTGGACGCAGACGGGGTGTTGGACGACTATGATGTGGTTTTCCTCGATACCCCCCCTGCCCTCGGCTACTTGACGATCAATGGCTTGGCCGCGGCGGACATCTTGCTTGTCCCGCTCGGGGCCTCTTTCCTTGAGTTCGATTCAACCGGTCGTTTCTTTGATATGCTGCATTCCACCTTCCAATCTATTGAGGAGGGCGAAAACATGGCCGCACGGGCTTTGGGGCGCGAAGAGCTGTCCTTTGAATGGGATGCGGTGCGCGCGGTGATCACCCGTTATGATGGGGCGCAACAGGGCGAATTAGGGTCATTGATGCAAGCCTATCTGGGGCAAACCCTTTCGCCCCATCGACAAGATTTCACGGCTTTGATTGGTCAGGCCGGCGAACAGGTGAATGGTATCTATGAGGCCGATTACCGCGACTTCAATCGCGAAACATATGCCCGCGGCCGCCAAACCTTTGATGAGACCTATGCGGCGTTCAAACGCCTGTTGCTTGGCAGTTGGCGGCGTGATGAACTTGAGGCTGAGGAGGCACGAGATGGCAAAGCGTAAACGACTGACCCCTGCCCGCCCGGACTTTTTATCTACGGAAGCTCAAATAGAGCCAAATCCACCCGAAACAGACACTCAGGCCCCCGAAACCAAAACGATGTTTCCGATGGGCGTTGCCAAAACGACGCCCCGACCGCCGATTGCGCAGGTCGCGGGGGAAGCCGCAATCAGTGCCGCGCTCACCGAAATGACGGACATGGTGGCTCGGGCCCGTTCTGAGGGGCGGATCGTCGAGGTCCTACCTCTCTCCAGTGTTGAAATGGGCCATTTGGTGCGTGACCGGGTTCATGTTCACAGTGACGATCTCGATGCTCTCAAATCCAGCCTCAAAGCACGGGGGCAACAGACACCAATCGAAGTGGTGGATCGTGGTGAAAGCGCATCTCCACGATACGGTTTGATTTCGGGGTGGCGCCGAATGGTGGCCCTTTCAGACATCGGTGCAATTGAGGTTTTGGCCATTGTCCGACATCCTCAAACCTCGTCTGACGCCTATGTCGCTATGGTCGAAGAAAATGAAATTCGTGCTGACATTAGTTTTTATGAACGTGCCCGAATTGTCGTAAAGGCGCTTGAGCAGGGTGTGTATTCAGACCCTAAACAGGCGCTTCAGACTCTTTTTGCAAATGTTTCGCGTGCGAAACGTTCCAAGATCAAAAGCTTTATGACCCTGGTCGAAGCACTCGATGGACATCTTCGTTTTCCCTCTGCCATCAGCGAACGCGTTGGGCTTGAACTGGTCAAGCGCCTTCAGGCCGACCCCGGCTTAATAGACGCGATGACAGCGCGCTTATCTCAAGAGATGCCAAGCACGGCTGAGGCTGAGGTGGCAGTACTCTTGGCCGAAGGCCTGACGCAGAAGACGAGAACGCCGACCCAGCCCCGCGAGACTGGGCCTGTCAACGTCGCCTATCATGCGCAGGACCGCCGCATTGAATTGACCGGTGCTGGCGTAGATGTGGCCTTTGCACGGGCGCTGGAAACCTGGTTGAAAACGCGTTCTCCCCATGACGAACCTTAGCCCTCGTCTCTTTCTTTCAGTAAAAGGTTCAGCCGATGTTTAAGCGCTTGTTCCCGCGCCGCCGTCCGGTGGATGTGATGCCCATTTCACGTTTCGAAGGCCTGCCCCCGACCCCTGAGGAAGCCCTGGCGATCGTCGGTGACATCCATGGTCAATTGGGATGCCTGGACGCCATGATCGACGCATTGACCGAAAAGGCGCCCTCTGCCCGTTGGGTGTTTGTCGGAGACTACGTTGATCGGGGCGAGCAAAGTGCCGATGTTTTAGAGCGGTTGCGTGCCCTCGAAATCTCTCGGCCAAACACGGTTTTCATTTTGGGGAACCACGAAGAAATGATGCTGAGCTTTTTGCAAGATCCAGAAGGGGCAGGCAATCGCTGGATGCGGCACGGCGGTTTGCAAACCATGGCGAGCTATGGGGCATTTCGCTTGAGTGAACACAATGCCCCCGAGACGTTACGCCAAGCCCGAGATCGGCTTTTGGAGCTTTTGCCTGAGGGGGTGGAGCACTGGCTCCAAACACGTGCGCGCCTCTTTCAAAGCGGCAATGTGGTTGTGGTGCACGCCGGCGCGGATCCGACGAAGCCAATGGACGAGCAAAAAACACAGGCGCTCAGATGGGGGCATAGTCGGTTTGGGCAAGTCCCGCGACAAGACGGTCTCTGGGTCGTGCATGGGCACACCATTGTGGACAAGCCCAAAGAGAGCAACGGTGTGATCTCAATCGACACCGGGGCCTATGCCACGGGCCGTTTAACGGCGGTACATATGGTCGAGGGCAACACGGAATTTCTTCAAGCCCGCGGGTAAAGTCACCTTTGCATTTTGTTTCGCGCGCGAAACATAAAATATAAGATGAAAAGGGGCACACCCCATCGTTTTTGTAATGTGAGGTGGTTCAGAGCGATCACACTCTGGTTGATGCGGCATTGCTCAACCGCTGTGAAGGTCGTCTGAACGGCCAAGCCTATAGTCGGAGGTGTGCAGTTCTCGTGGACTATGCCGACGATCTTCGGTTCGTCAGGGCAGGGGACCGATCATCGGGGGACGCACAGTTGGCAATGTA
>TARA_R110001583_G_scaffold195094_1_pt1 | contig 48296 bp, 42 predicted proteins | sample TARA_R110001583 | Tara Oceans TARA_R110001583 (sample SAMEA4398432) | marine metagenome | biome: Polar Biome; feature: [MES] marine water layer (ENVO:01000295) within the mesopelagic zone...; material: water (ENVO:00002006), including particulate matter (ENVO:01000060) such... | reverse complement strand
GGCCCGGCCGACGAGCTCGTCGGCGCGCCAGCCAAAGATGCGTTCGGCTGCCGGATTGAAGAGTTCGATCAGGCCATTGGTGTCGGTCGATACGATCGCGTATTCCGAACCGTCGAGGATGGCGCGCTGCAGCGTGGTCGTGTTGCGCAGGCTGCGCTCGGCTTCGGTGCTGCGTGCGATCTCCGCCTGCAATGCACTGTTGCTGCGTTCGAGCTGGTGGTTCATGTGTTCGAGCGCGCTGGTCTGGCGCAGCACCTGACGCCTGACGCTACGCCCGCGCGACTGCAGCAGCGCCACCAGCAGCGCAACGAGCAGCCCGATCAGCGGCCCGCCCCAGCGCAGGGTTTCGACAGACTGGCTGGGGTTCAGCAGGTAATGGCCGGGCAGGGGAGAGACCTCGACCAGCCAGCGTTGCTGTCCGATGATGAGCTGTTCGACATACATCATCGTGCTCGGGCGCAGGTCGGGGTCCTGGTAGATCAGTCTGGGGTGGTCGCCACCAAGGTCGATGATCTCGAGGCTGACGTCGCGTGCATCGCGCCGGCTGTCCAGTACCCGGGCCACCAGCTTGCGCAGGTCTGCAACACGCTCGATGCGTGTGGCGCCGAGCTCGCTGCGCAGGCGCTCGACCTGTTGCGCGGCAGTGCGCTGGAAGACGGAGATGTTCTGCCGCTCCTCGCCTTCGCGGGCCTGCTGCTCGAGCTTGCCCAGTCCGCCCCAGATGGCGGCAAAGACGATCAGCGGCAGAGAGAGGCGGAGCAGCGTGCCTGCGAGTGGCAGCAGTGGCGGTCGGTTCATGCCGGGGGGGGGCGCCGTCATGAGTGGAGCTCTCGTGTTGCCGGAGGTGCTCACGATGCGCTGGCATCGCGGGGACGGCCGTACCAGCGGAAGCGCTCGATGACCTCCGTCATTTCGGCGGCCGAGAGCAGGACCGGGTCACCGAGTTGCAGGGTGCGCCAGTACTGCGCGCACAGGGTTTCGAACTCGATGGCCTGAGCGAGTGCGTGCGCGAGATCGCGCCCGAAGACCACCATGCCGTGGTTCGCAAGCAGGCAGGCGCTGCGGTCGACGAGTGCAGCGACGGCAGCGTCCGACAGGGCCTGAGTGCCGAACGTGGCATAAGGGGCACACCGCACGTCGATGCCGCCGAAGCGGGCAATCATGTAGTGGAAGGCCGGGATGTGCCTGCGCTGGCACGCGAGCGCGGTGGCAAAGGGAGAGTGGGCATGAAGGATCGCGCCCGCGCCGGGACAGGCCGCGTAGATGTCGCGATGCAGCTGCCACTCGGAGGACGGTGCCAGTGTGCCCGTGGCGCTGCCGCCGCTGTCGAGCGCCACCATGTCGGTCGGGGTGCAGGCACTTGCGGCAATGCCGCTGGGCGTGATCAGCAGACCCGTACCCCAGCGCACGCTGGCATTGCCCGAGGTGCCGACGTTGAGGCCGCTCCGCCCCATCTCCAGCGCGGTGGCGAACAGCTCCTCGCGCAGGCCTTCTTCAGTGATGCTCATTCCTGGCGCTCCGCATAGGTCGCGCTCAGCGCCGCGGGCGCGATCACCCCGCGTTCGGTGATGATGCCGGTGATCAGGCTGGCCGGTGTGACGTCGAAAGCGGGGTTGGCCGCGCGCGTGCCGGCGGGTGCGATGCGCAGCGAGATCGCTTCGTCGCGTGCGTCGACACCAATGGACGAGCAGACCTCGTCGGCCCCGCGATCCTCGATCGGAATCGCGGCCCCGTCGGGGCTGCCGAAATCGAGCGTCGAATAGGGCGCGGCAATGTAAAAGGGAATGCCAGCGGCCCGCGCGGCAAGTGCCTTGAGCAGGGTGCCGATCTTGTTCGCACTGTCGCCGTTGGCAGCAATGCGGTCTGCCCCGGTGATCACCACGTCTGCCTCGCCATGCATCAGCAGGTGGCCGGCGGCGTTGTCGGCGATCAGCATGTGCGGTACACCGGCTTCGCGCAGCTCCCAGGCGGTGAGCAGCCCCTGGTTGCGAGGACGGGTTTCGCTGGCGATGACTTCGATGTCGATTCCGGCCGCCTGGGCCGCGTAGACCGGGGCGAGCGCGGTGCCCGCACCGAGCGTGGCCAGCCAGCCGGCATTGCAATGGGTCATCACACGCAGGGGGCGACCGCTACGGGCGGGAAGCCCGCGCAGCAGGGCGAGGCCGTGATGGCCGATGGCGTCGCATGTCGCTGCGTCGTCGGCACAGATTGCCTCGGCGGCGTCCCAGGCTGCTGCCATGCGCCGCGGTGCCGGCAGCGGACGCAGAATGCCGGCCATGCGGTTCAGCGCCCAGTGCAGATTGACCGCGGTCGGGCGCGTGGCGGCGAGCAGTGTCAGGGCGTGTTCGAGCTGTTCGTCTTCGGCGCCAGCGCGGGTGAGGGCGAGCGCAACACCCATTGCAGCCGTGGCGCCAATCAGCGGCGCGCCGCGAACCTGCATGGTCCGGATGGCGCGCGCGACCTCGTCGAGGGTATTCAGGCGACATTGCTCACGCCGCCATGGCAGCGCAGTCTGGTCGAGTATCAGCAGGCTGTCGCCATCGCGGCACAGCGTTGGAACGGGTTGTACGAACATGGTGTGGATCCGGACCGGACTCGGGTGCGGGCGACAAAGTGCGTCGCCGCAGGCCTGCTACGGTCCTGTCTCCTGCTCTCTGGGGCAAGTTAAGCCGTGGAATGTGCCAGTCCTCGGTCCTGTCCGCAAGTCCGAATGCCCGGTGGCGCGGCGCTTGCGATCGGGCGCGACTCTGCGAGAATGCAAATCCCAGCCATTCCCGATCCGCCAGGATTCCCATGCCGCATTTTCCCGCACCGATCGAATCGCGCCTGCCGAACGTCGGCACTACCATCTTCACCGTCATGTCCCGGCTTGCGCAGGAGTGCGGTGCAATCAACCTGTCGCAGGGCTTTCCCGACTTCAATGCGGAGGATGTGCTGTTCGAGCGTGTCGCCCACTGGATGAGGGCGGGCTTCAATCAGTATGCCCCGCTGGCGGGCTGTCTGCCCCTGCGCGAAGCCATCGTGCGCAAGGTCGAGGGCCTGTACGGAACGCGCTACGATGTTGAGCATGAGGTCACGGTGACCGCCGGTGCCACCCAGGCCTTGTTCACTGCGGTCAGTGCGCTGGTTCATGCCGGTGATGAAGTGATCGTGTTCGAGCCGGTGTACGACTCCTACGGGCCGGCGATCGAACTGGCCGGCGGCACGGTCATCCGCATGCAGCTGCGGGCACCGGACTACCGTCCGGACTGGGCTGCGGTCGCTGCGGCAATCGGGCCGCGGACGCGGATGATCATGATCAACTCCCCACACAACCCGACCGCGACCGTGTGGTCCGCGGACGACCTCGCCCAGCTTGCGGCGCTTACCCGGAACACCGACATCGTGGTGGTGTCGGACGAGGTGTACGAGCACATCGTGTTCGATGGCGCCGTGCATCAGAGCTGTGCCGCGCATCCGGAGCTGGCGGCGCGCAGCATCGTCGTGTCGAGCTTCGGCAAGACCTATCACATCACCGGCTGGAAGGTGGGTTACGTGGTGGCGCCGCGCGAACTGATGGCGGAGTTCCGCAAGGTTCACCAGTTCAACGTGTTTACCGTCAATACCCCGGTGCAGCTTGCGCTCGCGGACTACATGGCGGATGCCGGCCGGCATCTGCAGCTGTCGGCCTTCTATCAGGCCAAGCGCGATTACTTCCGCGCCGGGCTCGCCGGCGCCCGCTTCGAGCTTCTGCCTTCGGGCGGTACCTATTTCCAGCTTGCCCGCTACGGTGCGATCTCGGATCAGCCGGATGGCGTGTTCTGCGACTGGCTGACGCGTGAGGCGGGGGTGGCCGCGATTCCGGTATCGGCGTTCTTTGCCGATGGTCGCGACGAAGGTGTGATCCGCTTCTGCTTCGCCAAGAACGAGAGCACGCTCGCAGCGGCCTGTGAACGCCTGCAGAAGCTGCGCTGAAGCCGGGCTCGTCACACTGCTTTGCCCGCCTTCCGGCGTGCCCCGGCCGGTGGTGGCATGTCCCCGCGGGCGGCGGCGTTGCCGCCGTCCTGCGTGGTAAACTGCCGGTCTCATTCTCTCTTGCGGCCCGCTCTCCATCGTGCGCAATCTGCTGATCTTTCTGCTTGTACTGGGTGGTATCTGGTGGGTGCGTCGTGCCCTCAAGCGACCGCGGCGTGGCCCGGGGCGCGATCCGCGCCTGAACGAGCCCGAACGGGTGCTGGCCTGTGCGCATTGTGGTGTGCATGCCCCGGAGAGCGAAGGCGTTCGCGACGAAAGTGGTTTCTACTGCTGCGAAGGGCACCGTCGTCTGGGTAATGGCGGCCGGGGAGAATAGGCTTGGGTGACTCCGTGCTGTCCGGCGTCGACCCCGCGCGACTGCAGTCGCTGCGCTTTTTCAACCTGTTCCGGCTCATCATCGCCGGCATCTTTCTGGTGGCAGGGCGCGAGCTCAATCTGGGCAGCGAACACCCGACCATCTTTCTCGTTACCGCGATCTGCTATCTCGGGGCCGTGCTGACCCTCGGCTTTCCGGATGCTGCACGACGCATGGGTTTCGACCGTCTGGTGACGCTGCAGGTCGTCATCGACGTGTTCATGCTGACGGCGTTCATGTGGTCCAGTGGTGGATTCCGCAGCGGCATGCCAGTGCTGATGATGATTGTGCTCGCAGGTGCGGGGCTGGTGGCCGAAGGGCGCATGGTGCTCTTTCTTGCGGCGCTGACGACGCTGGCTGTGCTCACCGAAAATGGCTGGCGTTTCATTGCCGACGGTACGCCAGGTGACTTTCTGCAGGTTGGCATCACCTGCATCGCGTTCTTCGGTATCGCGCTTGTTGCGCGCCTGCTTGCGCTGCGGGCCAAGAACAACGCTTCGCTTGCCGAAAGACGTGGCAAGGAGCTGGTCAAGCAGCAGGCGGTCAATGAACGCATCATCCGCGACATGCGCGATGGCGTGATCGTGCTCGGACCCGACGGTTTCGTCCGCCAGGCCAATCCTCAGGCGGCTGCCCTGCTGGGCTTGCAGAGCATGGATGGACTGGCCCTGGCCGACATCGACTCCGCGTTCGGCGACTGCCGCGCGCAGTGTGGCGGCGCGGACGGGCGTCTGATGCGGCTCGGGCCTGCACGCAGGCTGCTGCGCTGTCGCGTGATGGAAGCGGATTCCGAAGCGGCAAGCGGGGGCGATGTCCTGATCTACCTGACCGATTTCGAGGATATCCAGCGTCAGATGCAGCAACTCAAGCTTGCGGCGCTGGGGCGGCTGACGGCCAGCATGGCGCATGAGATCCGCAATCCGCTGTCGGCCGTCACCCAGGCGGCAGAGCTGCTTCAGGAGGAGAAACGGGCCGACATGCAGGGCCGGCTGGCGCGCATCATCAACGACAACGCGCAGCGCATCGAGCGCATGATCCGCGACGTGCTCGCCCTCGGGCGTCGTCAGCAGGCGCAGCCCGAGGCGCTGCCACTTGCCCGGTTCGTGACCGAGGTGGTCGATGCGCAGGGGCTGCGCGACGGGGCCGAACGCGCGATTTTCAGCGTCGAGATCGACCCTGAGCTCACGCTCGCAATCGATCGCGCGCACCTGCACCAGATTCTCGACAACCTGCTGGGCAACGCTCGCCGCTACTGCTCTGCCCAGCCGGGCTCGGTGCGCATCCGCGCAGACGTGGGCGCGGACGGCTGCGTACGCTTGCATGTGCAGGATGACGGGCCGGGGCTGGACAAGAACACCCGCGCCCACCTGTTCGAGCCCTTCTTCACCACGCACGCCAAAGGTACCGGCCTCGGGCTGTATATTGCCCGCGAGCTTGCCGACGCCAACGACGCCACGCTGGAGCCCGTGTCGGACTCCACTGGCGCGCATTTCGTGCTGACCGGACGGAGTTGTCCATGAGCGTTTCAGATCGCCGTAACCGCAGTGCCAGCGTGGATGTGCTGGTGATCGATGACGAGGAAGACATCCGCGAACTGCTCGAACTCTCGCTGATGCGCATGGGGCTGGGGTGCGATGCAGCTGGCACGGTGGCGGAAGCCAGAACCCTGCTCGAAGGTCGCCGCTACCGGCTCTGCCTGACCGACATGCGACTGCCCGATGGCGACGGGCTGGAGCTGGTCGAGCACATCCAGCGCCAGTACCCGGGCCTGCCGGTGGCCGTGATCACCGCCTTCGGCAGTATCGAGACCGCGATCCGTGCGCTCAAGGTCGGTGCCTTCGATTTCGTGACCAAGCCGGTCGAGCTCAAGGCCTTGCGCGAACTGGTCACGCACGCACTGAAGCTGCAGGCGCCGTCGGACGCGGCGCAGGGTGAAGGCGGGCGCAAGCTGATCGGGACTTCGGCTGCGCTGGCGCAGTTGCGGGGGCAGGTCGAGAAACTGGCGCGCAATCAGGCGCCGGTATTCATCCATGGGGAGTCGGGTACGGGCAAGGAAGTGATCGCGCGCCTGATCCACAGCCTCGGTGCGCGGGCGGCTGCGCCCTTCGTGCCGGTAAACTGCGGTGCGATCTCGCCCGAGCTGATGGAGAGCGAGTTCTTCGGTCATCGCAAGGGCAGCTTCACCGGTGCGGCGACCGACAAGGAGGGGCTGTTCCAGGCGGCCAACGGCGGCACCCTGTTCCTCGACGAGGTCGGCGAGCTGCCCCTGTCGATGCAGGTCAAGCTCTTGCGCGCCATTCAGGAGCGCGCAGTGCGCCCCGTCGGTGCGCATGCCGAGGAATCGGTCGATGTCCGCATCCTCTCGGCCTCCCACCGCGACCTCGCGCAGCTGGTGAACGAGAACCGCTTCCGTCAGGATCTCTACTTCCGCATCAACGTGATCACGCTGCGCGTGCCGCCATTGCGAGAGCGCCCGGAAGACATCCCTGATCTCGCCGCACATGTGCTGGGACGGCTGGCCGAGCGTGAGGGCGGGGCGGTCAGGCAGCTGTCGCCCGATGCGCTCGCAGCCCTCTCCGGGCACAGCTTTCCGGGCAATGTGCGCGAGCTGGAAAACCTGCTCGAGCGTGCCTGCGCGCTGTGCGAATCCGACCAGATCACGGCTGCCGATCTCGACCTGCAGCAGTGCGAGGGGCTGACGCAGACGGGGCTCGACCTGGATACGGGCGAGGACGACGATGTGGCCGACTCGGACGACGAGCGCATCAAGGTCTTGCGTGCGCTCGACGAAAACCGCTGGAACCGCTCTGCTGCGGCGCGCCAGCTCGGCATGACCTTGCGTCAGCTGCGCTACCGCCTGCAGAAATGGGGCATGGACTGAGCCCTGCGCTGGCCTGATGGCCGGCGCCACGGCAGCTCAGGCGGTCATCTCCGCGAGCAGCTCTACCGTGCGTGCGGTTGCGCCGCGGTTGATGGCGGCAAAGTCGAGCCCCGCCCGTGACATTGCATTGCGCCGGTCGGCGTCGGCGATCAGGTCGAGCGCGCTGTGCACGCCCTGCTCGAGTGTTTCCAGGCGTGCTGCGCCACCAAGTTCGATGGCCTGTTGCGCAACCTGCTCGAAGTTGAACGTGTGCGGGCCGACCAGCACTGGGGTGCCCACCGCGCAGGCTTCAATCAGATTCTGTCCGCCGAGCGGCAGCCAGCTGCCGCCGATCAGCGCCACATCTGCAGCTGCGTAGTAGGCAAACATCTCGCCCATCGAGTCACCCAGCCAGATCCGGGTATCGCTGTCCACTGGGGCGTTGTCGCTGCGCCGCTGCAGCGTCAGCCCGCGCGACTGCACGAGCGCGCCGACCTCATCGAAGCGCTGCGGGTGGCGGGGTACGATCACCAGCAGGATCTCGGGCGGCGCGAGACGGGCAAAGGCATCCAGCAACAGGGCCTCCTCACCGTCGCGCGTGCTCGCGGCAAGCAGGATCGGCCGTGTGCCGCAACGGGTGCGAAAGATGTGCGCCAGCGCGGGGACCTCGTCGGGCGGGGTCATGTCGAACTTGATGTTGCCGGTAATGCTGACACGGCGCGCGCCGAGCGCTGACAGGCGTGCCGCATCGGCGGCGGTCTGGGCACCGATGGCACTGAGGGCGCCGAGGGTGAGACCGGTCAGTGACGGGAAGCGGGCATAGCGACTTGCGGAGCGCGGGGACAGGCGGGCGTTGGCGAGCAGCACCGGAATCCTGCGCCGATGGCACACGGCAAGCAGGTTGGGCCACAACTCGGTTTCCATGATCACGCCGAAGGCCGGGTGAAAGTGGCGCAGAAAACGTTCGACGAAAAAGCCGAGGTCGTAGGGCAGATAGACGCGCAGGATCCGGGCCTCGTCGGCAAACAGGGACTTCGAGGTTGCGCGCCCGGTCGGGGTCATGTGCGTGAGCACGATGGTGTGCTCGGGCCAGCGTGCCAGCAGGGCGCGGAGCAAGGGCTCGGCGGCCCGTGTTTCGCCGACCGATACCGCGTGAACCCAGATCGTCGGGCCCGGTGCGCGAACGCCGTAGCTGCCGAAGCGTTCCCTCACGTGGCGGAGGTAGGCGGGCTGCTTGCGCGCGCGCCACAGCAGGCGGAGCAGGACGAGGGGAAGGGCGAGCAACCACAGCAGGGAGTAGGGCAGGCGTTGCAGCATCGGGGCCGGGAATGATGGGACGGCGAAAGTATAAGGGCGTGACATGATCGAAGGGCAATCGTCATGACGCTCATGAGATAATCGCCGCATTCCTGTCATCCATTGCATAGACATCATGAAAATTCTCGTCACCGGCGCTGCCGGCTTCATCGGCATGCACACCTCCGAACGCCTGCTCGCCCGTGGCGATGAAGTGGTCGGGCTGGACAACCTCAACGACTACTACGATCCGAGGCTGAAGGAGAGCCGGCTGGCGCGACTGACGCCGCACCCCGCGTTTCGCTTCGTGAAGATGGACGTCGCCGACCGTGCGGGCATGGAGCGTCTGTTCGCCGAGGAGAAGTTCGATCGCGTCATTCACCTCGCGGCCCAGGCCGGGGTGCGCTATTCGCTGCAGAATCCGCATGCCTACATCGACAGCAACATCGTCGGCTTCATGAACATTCTTGAAGGCTGTCGCTACAGCAAGGTGAAACACCTCGTGTATGCGTCGAGTTCCAGCGTGTATGGGGGCAACACCCGCATGCCCTTCTCCGAGCACGACAGCGTCGATCACCCGGTCAGCATGTACGCAGCGACCAAGAAGGCCAACGAACTGATGGCGCACACCTACAGCCATCTCTACGGTCTGCCCACCACCGGCCTGCGCTTCTTCACGGTTTATGGGCCGTGGGGCCGGCCTGACATGGCGCTGTTCCTGTTCACCAAGGCGATTCTGGAGGGGCGTCCGATCGATGTCTTCAACCACGGCAAGATGAAGCGCGACTTCACCTTCGTGGACGATATCGTCGAGGGCGTGCTGCGTACGCTCGATCATGTGGCCGAGCCCGATGCCGGCTTCAATGCCGACCAGCCCGATCCCAGTCGCAGCAACGTGCCTTTCCGCGTATTCAATATCGGCAACAACAATCCGGTCGAGCTGATGGCCTTCGTCGAGGCCATCGAGAACGCCCTCGGGCGCAAGGCCGAGAAGAACTTCATGCCCTTGCAGGATGGCGATGTGCCCGCGACCTACGCTGACACCTCCGAGCTGAATGCATGGACGGGCTTCGTGCCGGCCACCAGTGTGAGCGACGGTGTCGGCCGCTTCATCGAGTGGTATCGCGGCTACTACGGAGCCTGAGCGTGCGGCTGGACGCACGCAGCACGCTGGCCTGCTATCTGCTGTTGCTTGTGGTGTACATCGGCGGGGCCATGGTCCCGCTGATGAACAATGACTCGGCGCATCACGCCGGCATTGCGCTGCACATGCATGTATCGGGAGACTGGCTGCGCCTGATCACCCAGGGCCACGACTACCTCGACAAGCCGCACCTGCTGTTCTGGCTCGCGGCCCTGTCGTTCAAGATCTTCGGCGTCAGCACCTTTGCCTACAAGCTGCCGTCGCTGCTGTTTTCGGTGCTCGCGGTGTATTCCACGGCACGTCTCGGACGTCTGCTGCACTCGGCCGAGGTCGGTCGGCTGGCGGGCCTGATTCTCGCCAGCGCAATCGCCTTCATTCTTGCCAACAACGACGTCCGCATGGACGCGCTGCTGACCGGGTCGATCATGTTCGCCATCTGGCAGCTGGCCGAGTTCGTGGCCGGCGGGCGCTGGCGCAATCTCGTGCTGGCAGGGCTGGGACTCGCACTCGGCTTTGCGACCAAGGGCATGATCGGGGTGGCAATGCCGGGCATCGCCGTCTTCCTGCACCTGCTCTACCGGCGTGACTGGGCGCGTCTGTTCGACCCGCGCTGGCTGGCCCTGCCGTTGATCGTGCTGGTGTTTGCGGCTCCGGTGCTGTTTGCCTACTACCAGCAGTTCGGTGCCGACGGGGTGCGCTTCATCCTGTGGTCGCAGAACTTCGAGCGGCTCGCGGGCGAGCGCTTCGGCAATGCCGGCGCCGAGGACCCGCTGTTCTTCGTTCATACCTTCCTGTGGGCCTTCCTGCCGTGGTCGTTTCTGACCCTTGTGGCCCTGTGGTCGCGGGGGCTGCGCGTGTTGCGCGGCGGACTGCGCCCTCAGCCCGGCGAGGAAATGCTCACCCTGGGAACGATTGTCGTGCTGTTCGCGATCATTTCCGCTTCGCAGTTCAAGCTGCCGCACTACCTCAACATCCTGCTGCCGCTGTTTTCCATCTTGCTCGCCACCTGGCTTGCGCCGCGGATCGAACGGCCTGCGACGCGCGGAGTGTGGGTGGTTCAGTTCCTTGCCATTCTGGTGCTTGCATTGCTCGCCGTGGCGATCAATGGCTGGGCGTTTCCGCTGCTTGGCTGGGGCGTGATGGCAGGCGCGGTGGGCTTGCTGGTGGCGGGTGTGATGCTGAGTCTGAGTCGTTCCGGCGGCGCGCGCGTGGTGCTGGCGTCGGTAGCCGCTGCCGTGGTGTTCAATTTCCTGCTGGCGTGGAATTTCTACCCGCAACTGTTGCGCTATCAGGCCGGTACCGTGCTGGGTGAAGCGGTCGAACGACTCGCGCTCGACCCCGCGTCGGTGTACTACCTCGAGGAGCAGGGGCGGGCGGGCAGTTTCGATTTCACCACCGCCCGGCTGACACCGACCCTGACGCTTGCACAGTTGCAGGCGATGAGCGCGCCGGTCGTGCTCTATACCTCGGCCTCCGGACGCGAGGCGGTGGAGGCGGCAGGCTTGCGTACCGAAGTGCTGGCAAGCAACCCGGATTTCCGCGTGACCCGTCTGAATGCGCGTTTTCTCAATCCGGCAAAGCGTCCCGACACGCTGTCGCAGGTCTTCCTGCTCCGGGTGGTGGCGCAATGAGCGCAAGGCGCTGGCTGGGCTGCGGCCTGATCTGCCTGCTCACGGCCTGGGTGGCCTGGCCGGGTTTTTCCGGTACGGCCGGCCCCGGCTTCGTGCCGCCGTCCGTGCATGCCGGCGCTGAGGCCGAGCCCTATCTGCGCAGCGCACTCGTGAATGCTGCAACGCCGCCCCGGGTGCATGCAGCGTCGATTGCGGCACTGCCCGACGGCCGCCTGTTCTCGGTGTGGTTCGGTGGGGAGCGCGAGGGCAGCACCGACGTCAAGATCTTTGCAGCCTACCGCGAGCCGGGCGCGCTGGCCTGGGGCGAACAGCACGCCATTGCCTCGCCGGAACAGACGACGGCCGATACCGGAATGCTGGTGCGCAAGATGGGCAATCCGGTGGCTTTCGTCACCCCGCGCGGCGAACTGTGGGTGATCTATGTCAGCGTGACCATGGGCGGGTGGGCGACCAGCCACATCAACCTGATGCGCTCGCCCGACCTTGGCCGCAGCTGGTTGCCGGCCACGCGCCTGGTGACCTCGCCCTTCATCAACCTGAGCACCCTGGTCAAAGGTGGGCCGGTGTTCTTCGACAACGGCGAGATCGGCGTGCCGGTGTATCACGAGCTGGCGGGCAAGTTCGCCGAGCTGCTGGTGCTCTCCGATACGGGCGAGATGCAGCGCAAGATCCGCATGGATCACGGTCACCGGACCTTGCAGCCGGTGGTGCTGGTCGAGGATGCGCAGCGCGCGATTGCGCTGATGCGCGATGGCGCCGAACACCCGCCGCGGGCGTGGCGCAGCGAGACCACGGACGGCGGGCGCAGCTGGAGTGCGCCGCAACTGACCGATCTGCCCAACCCCAACTCGGCGCTGGCTGCGCTGCGTCTGGACGACGGTCGCCTGATTGCGGTCGCGAACGATACCGAGGACGAACGCCTGCGTCTGTCACTGCTGGTGAGTGAGGACCGCGGTGCGCACTGGCGCGCCATCCATCGCTTCGAGGACCGTCAGGACTTTCTGGGGCAGGATCTCGCGCTCGATCAGTTCCGCCCCTTGCTTGCCGGCGATCTGGCTGCGCTCGGGCCCGGCCCCACGCCGGCTGAAGTCGAGGCCAACGCCGAGCAGGCACTGTGCCGTCACGGCGATACGTGCAACTGGCAGTACGACTATCCCTACCTGATCCGCACCGATGCCGGCGAGTTTCATCTCGTCTACACCTGGAACCGCAGTTTCGTGCGCCACCTGAGTTTCAACCGTGCCTGGCTGGAGAGCAAGCTGTGATCGCGCCCCTGATTGACACGCTGGGCTGGGCGCTCGCCCTCGCGCTGTGTGTGCCTGCCCTCGGCCGCAGCACGCCCCGCGCGCTGGGCGTGCTCGCAATCCTGGTGGGTGCGCTCAGTGTGCCGGTGGCGGGCGTGAGTCTGATTGCCGCCTTGCGCGGGCTGTTTGCGGGGCTGTCGCTGGTGACCGTCGTGGTCCTGGCCGCGCTTTTCATCGCGCGCACCGGGCTGTGTGCACCGTTTCGCGATGGAGAGCGTCGCGCGCTTGCCGCGCTGGCAGCCCTCACCGGCGTACTGTTCTACCCGGCTGCGCTTGGCCTGACCGTGATCGATCCCTATTTCTGGGGCTATGGCGCGCCCGTGCTGCCGCTGCTGGCCGGCGCGCTGGCCGCGGTTGCGTGGATGGCGCGGTTCCGGGTGGTGGCCGTTGCGCTGGTGCTGGCGCTCGTCGGCTGGCGCCTGCAGCTGCTGGCGTCGCCCAATCTGTGGGACTACCTGATCGATCCGCTGTTTGCGCTGGGCGCACTGCTCGCCTTGCCAGTGTGCGCGCTCAGTTCGCTGATGCGTGCGAGGCGCAGGTCTGCGGCTGCCAGGTCGGCGGCAAACTCGTCTCCCGCAAGGTAAGTCAGCTCAGCCTCGCGCGGAGACGTGAGGCTGTCGCAGGCGAGCAGTGCGGCGTCGACGCGTCCAGGGTGTACATGCACCAGCGGCCGGCTGCCAAGGCCGCTCAGGAATCGCTGCATGCGTGCTCGAAACGGGCCCGCTGCGGCAAAGTCGTGCAGACCGGAAAAGCCCTCGTTCATCGGCAGCCCGGCCTCGCGCCCGAGCCGACGCAGCCCGCGCCCGAGCTGGCTGATGAACAGCGCCTTGGGCACCGACACGCCACGCTGCACGCAGCGTGCGGCAGGCTCGACGCAGTCGCGCACCCACACCCGTCCGCCTGGATAACGTCGCCGTAGCTCATCCACCACCGCTTCGCGGACCGTGGGCAGCAGGTGTACATGCTGATGGCCGTCGATGTAGTCGGGCGGCGCGCTCCACAGGTCTTCAAAGGCATCAAGCTGGGCGCGCAGTTCGTCACGGACCGCCGCGGCGGGCAGGCCTCGGGCGAGGGCCCGTGGCAGCAGGCGCGACAGGGCTGGCAGGCGTCCGCCGTGGGCCAGTCCGCGTGCGGGGCTGAGCGGTACGTGGTCGGTCAGGGTCAGATGCAGTCCGACATCCGCCGGATGACTTGCAACCGTTTCGCGCAGGATCGCCGCACCGCGTCGCCAGTCGCCACAGCTGCTCATGCAGCTGGTGGCGGACAGTCGGCCGGCCGCAATCAGTTCGGCAATCGCGTCGCTGACGCCGGGCGCGAGCCCGAAGTCGTCGGCGCACAGCACAATCGGGCGCCGCAAAAAAAAGTCAGGCATGGCAATCACTTGTAACAGGTGTTCGGTCAACGCGCGAGCCCGATGGCCCGTTTACGTGATGTTCCTCCGCGTGGAGGTTTTTCGTGCGAGTTTCCCATCGTGTCCCGTCCTGATCTCAATGCGCTTCTCGCCCCCCCCGCTGTCAAGCCCGGGATGAGTCAAGCGTCGCTCTCGGTGGTGGTTCCGCTCTACAACGAGAGCGGATCGCTGGCGGCGCTGCATGCACGGCTGTGCGAGGTGCTGGATGCCATGCCGCTCGCCGGCTACGAGCTGGTGTTCGTCGACGACGGCAGCCGCGACACCACATTTGCCGAGGTGGCGGCACTCGGCGCTCGGGATCCGGCGGTGCGGGCCATCCGCTTCGCGCGCAATTTCGGCAAGGAGGCCGCGATGGCCGCCGGCTTGCGTGCTGCGGGCGGTGACGTGGTGGTGCTGATGGATGGCGACCTCCAGCATCCACCCGAGCTGATCCCGCAGATGTTCGAGCGCTGGCGCGACGGTGCGCAGATGGTGACGGCGGTGCGTGGCTCGCGCGACACGGATCCGTGGTTGCGCCGGCAGCTGTCGCGGGGTTTCTACAATCTGTTCAGGCGCGTCTCCGAAGTGGCGCTGGCCGAAGGCGGTGGTGATTTCCGCCTCTTCGACCGTGCCGTGGTCGATGCCATCAACAGCCTGCCGGAGCGGACCCGCTTCATGAAGGGCATCACCAGCTGGGTGGGCTTTCGCCAGGTAACCGTGGATTTCGAGCCTGCCGAGCGAGTTGCGGGGGCGTCGGCGTGGCCCTTGATGCGCCTGCTGCGCTACGCAATCGACGGATTTTCCGCCTTCAGCACCTTGCCGCTGCGGGTGTGGTCGCTGATCGGGCTTGGCATGGCAGCGCTTTCGGGCAGCTACGGCCTGTGGCTGGTGTTGCGCACCGCGATCTGGGGCATCGACGTCCCAGGCTATGCCTCGATCATGGTTGCAGTCCTGTTCATGGGCGGCATCCAGCTCATCAGCCTGGGCGTGCTCGGTGAATACGTCGGGCGCATCTTTACCGAGGTCAAGGCCCGTCCGCTGTACCTGGTGTCGGAGCGCATCGGCTTCGAGGGGCAGACGCGTTGAACGGCGCAGGCGTAACAGTCGCCCGTCCGGGCGCGCGGGCCGCTGCCGCCCCGGAGCGCGCGTTGTCGACGCTCAACCTGGGTTGGGCGTTGCTGGCGTTTGTCGGCGTCTTCATTGTGCTGAGCTTCAACCAGTACGGCATCAGCAACGACGAAGAAGTGCAGCACGTCTACGGACGTCTGCTGCTCGCATTCTACGGCTCGGGATTCACCGATCACGCTGCGTTCGAGTACAAGAACCTCTATCTCTACGGCGGCCTGTTCGACCTGATTGCGGCCGGGCTCGAGCGCCTGCTGCCGTCCATCAATGTCTGGGACCTGCGTCATCTGCTGTCGGCCGTGTTCGGTCTGGGCGGGCTCGCCGGGGCCTGGCTGCTGGCGCGCCGGCTTGCTGGAGGGCCGGCCGCGCTTGCCGCGCTGGTGGTGCTGGTGCTGACCGGCGCGTGGACCGGGGCGATGTTCACCCATACGAAGGATGTCCCGTTCGCGACCACGATGGTGTGGTCCCTGCTGTTCATCGTGCGCATCCTGCCCAGCTTGCCGCGCCCGGCGCGGGCTGACGTGATCGGGCTCGGCATTTCCATCGGCTGTGCCTTCGGCCTTCGGGTCGGGGCGGTATTCACGGTGTTCTATCTCGGTGTCGGCATGATGGTCGCAGCCTGGATCAGGGCTGACGAACTGGGCGCGCGCCTGCGCTTCTTCGGGCGTTCGCTGCGCGCCCTGCTGCCGGCCGCCGGCATCGCCTTTGTGCTCATGGGGGTGTTCTGGCCGTGGGCGATGATGTCTCCGGCCAACCTCGTGAAGGCGATGACCGCGTTCTCGCACTTTTCCTTCGAACTCGACACCATTCTTGGTGGCACGGTGATGAAGAACGGCGACGTTCCGGGGTATTACCTGTCCTGGTATCTGCTCGTGCGCCTGCCCGAGCTCTTCCTGCTCGGTCTGGTGCTGGGCCTGCTTGCAGCCTTGCGTATGCTGCCGCTGGCGCGAAAGGCCGCTTTTCGCCGGCTGGCGCTGCCCTGGCTGCCGCTGATCCTCGCCGTCTGCGTCCCGCTCGGATACACCTTGCTGGCAGCGCCGCCGCTGTACAACGGCATCCGCCACTTCACCTTCCTGCTGCCACCGTTGGCGGTGATTGCAGGTATCGGGCTGACGCAGGCATGGTTTCATGCTGCGCGCTTCACACAGGCCCGGCGCCTCGCGACGGCGTGCTGTGCCGCACTCGCGCTTGGCCACGGCGCGGGGCTCGCGCATCTGCACCCTTACGAATATGTCGCCTACAACGGTTTTGCGGGGGGGCTGGCCGGCACCGTTGGCGAGTGGGAGCAGGACTACTGGGGCGCGAGCCTGCGCGAGGCGGCGGAGGATCTCAACGCCTATGTGGCGCACGAGGGCAGGCATGGCCGACAGTACACCGTGGCCGTGTGTGCGGAAGCGCTGCAGGCGCAGGCGTGGCTCGACCCCAGGCTCACGGTGACGAGCGACTGGACTGCTGCCGATTTCTTTCTGTCCCCAACACAGATGGGCTGCGATGGCGCGCTCAAGGGGCGTGTCATCGGGTCGGTGGTGCGCGAGGGCGTGCCGCTCGCGATCATCCGCGACCGCCGCCACCTGGCTGGTGACGAGCGTATTCCCCTGTGATCGCGCGCGCCGAACTGTTCCGATTCGCACGTTTCGCTGCCGTGGGTCTGGTGGGAACCATCGCGCACTATGCCTTGCTGCTGGTGCTCGTCGAGACTGGCGGTGCACCGCCCCTCGCGGGTTCGGTCGCGGGCTTCCTGCTCGGGGCGGTGGTCAATTACGCCATCAACCATCGCTTCGTGTTCCGTTCCGGGCGCGCCCACGCGGAAGCCCTGCCGCGCTTCATGACTGTCGCCGGGGTCGGGCTGTGCTGGAACGCATTGCTGATGTACCTGCTGGCCGAACTGATGGGGCTGCACTATCTGCTGGCGCAGATCCTCACCACGGGTTTGCTGCTGGTGTGGCACTACGTTGGCAACGCGGTGTGGACTTTCCGCCGCGACAAGGCTGGCGGGGTCTAGCTCGGATCGTGCCGGGGCTTGAGGTGCCCCCGATGTGATCTGAACCCGCTTCCGGTTTGTGTATGACGCCTTGCGTGATTTCCGCCGACGAAGGCGAACGTCCTCGACTTCTGCATGCCCTCGACCTGCTAGACAGTCCGCCCGAGCCGGCTTTCGACCGGATCACCCGCTTGCTGGCCCGGGTGCTGGATGTCCCCATCGCACTGGTGTCGCTGGTCGACGAACAGCGACAGTGGTTCAAGTCCCGGGTCGGACTGGATGTGAGCGAGACGCCACGTGAGTACGCACTCTGTGCGCACACGATTTTGAAGGCTTCGCCGCTCGTGGTCAGCGACGCCACACAGGATCCGCGCTTCTACGACAACCCGCTGGTCACCGGCGAGCCGAACATCCGCTTCTATGCCGGCGTGCCGATCCGGTCGTCCGCCGGGCTTGCGCTTGGCACCCTGTGCGACATCGTCGGCTACCGCGAGGACGAACTGAACCTCCGCGCGCTGACGGAACTGCTGCCGCAGGCCATTGCCCGGGCAGACCGCAGCAAACAGCCGTTTGCCCTGCCGTTTGTAGGCCTCGACGGCTTCAAGGCGGTGAATGACGACTTCGGACACGAGAGTGGTGACATGGTGCTGTGCGCAGTCGCGGACAGGCTGCGTGCATGCCTGCGCAAGGTCGACAGCGCGGTGCGGCTGTCAGGAGGCGAGTTCGTGGTGGTGGTTGAGGGCGTCAATGGCCTCGGAGACGGTCAGCGGGTGGCGACCAAACTGCTGGAGAGCATTGCGGAACCGATTGCGCTGCACCGGGTGTCGGTGAGCGTCGGAGCGAGCGCCGGAATCGCCCTCTATCAACCGGGTACGGGGATGTAGGCAGACGCGGTGCTGAACGAGGCGGACGCCCGCATGTATGAGGCTAAGCGCGCCGGCAAGGGGCGCATCGTCACTGCCTGAAGGCGCTGCGAGGGCGTGGGGTCCGCACCCGGGCTGTGTCGCCCGAGCGCGGGAACGCCGATTCTGCTTAGACCGGCAGGTTGTCCAGCATTGCATAGGTGTTGCGCAGCCAGGTCTTCACCCGCTGACGCTCGAGCATGCCGAGGGCGTCGCTGCCATTGCGCACGTTGATGGCCGCCCAGAAGCTGGCGTCCTTGCGGTCGATCTTGCGCATGCTGCCTTCGTGCAGTTCAGGCAGGCTTACCACCTGGGCACCCAGTGCCAGTGCGTCCTGGAGTTCCTGCGATGCGTCAAGTTGCGAGAAGTCGGTGCCGCGACCGAGGTTTCTGACCACGAAGTAGTTGGGGCCGGCACCGTAGGTCTCGATCAGCTTGCCCAGCAGTTCGACCGAATCCTTGCCCGCGTCGGCCAGGTGCCAGAAGTTGACCGCGATGCCCATTTCACCGAGGAGCGGCAGCAGGTCGGAGTCCTTGATCCAGCGTGCGAGCGGCGCGGCCGTCTGCGCGGCCAGGTCCACGATCACGCTGTTGCCGGGTTCTTCGTCCGAAGCGTCCTCGAAGCTGGCTGCGATCGTGTCGAGGCCTTCGTAGCTGTCCACGATCACTGGCGACGCGTAGTCGGCATAGAAGCGGGTGAAGGTGGTGTGCGAGCGATCGGTGTCAAAACCGGTGAAGGGGCGCTCTCTGTCGATGAAATACTGGGCGAGGGCGCGGGCTGCAACCGATTTGCCGACGCCGCCTTTCTCGCCGCCGATGAAGTTGAGTGAGCGCATGTATTTTTCCTGTTGGTTGAGAGAGGAAGACCGGAAAGCGGATACTTAATTTCCGCACTGGTCAGTGTAGTGACTGATGATTGCCGTAATTCTAAGGCACATGTGATCTGGGTCATCATGCCTAGCAAAAAGCATGCTGCCATGGCAGGCGCCCCGAGCGCCGCCTCGCACGAGGGATTGCCGCGCCGGAACTGCACCTGCGCGGGGAACGGGCGGTGCGTCGGGCGTGCATACCAGAGAGCAGGTGCACCGATCTGGTGCGCCGGCGGCCTGCGCGCTGTTCAACACGGTCCCGTCAACAAGCCGGCGTTCTCCTCGCAAATGCGGGTGATCAGGTCGGCGACCGCTCTGACCCGCGGCGAGCGGCGGACATCGGCGTGCAGAACCAGCCATACTTCGCGAGTTGGCACTGGCACGGCTGTCGGCACTCGCGCCAGGCTTGTGTCACTTCCCGCCATGTAATGCGCCAGGCAGGCGATGCCCAGTCCTGCTCTCGCTGCGCCGAGCAGTGCAATCTGGTCGTTGCTGCGCAGTACGAAGCTGCGCTGGCCGGCGTACTGGTCCAGCCAGACCTGCTGCGGTTGGTGGCGCAGACTGTCGTCGAGGCCAATGAAGGTCCAGTCACCTTCGTCGTGCGTGCGGACGTAGTCCACATGAGCGTAAAGCCCGAAGCCAATCTTTCCCAACGAGCGCACCACCAGCCCCGCATCCTGCGGCCGTCCAAGCCGGACGGCCAGGTCGGCTTCGCGCCGGGACAGGTTCGCTTCTCGCAGATCGCCCACCAACTCCAGCGTGATGCCGCTCCAGTCCGCGTGCCGGGCAGCGATGCGTGGCACCAGAAACACATTGGACAGACTGGGCGGAAGCGAAACACGTACCGTCCCGCTCAGGCTTCCGGTACCGATGGCCGCACGTTCGAACGCAAACGCCTCGTCCTCCATGCGTTCGGCCAGACCGACCAGGCCCTCACCTTCTGCGGTCAGTTGCCAGCCGCGCGGCAGGCGGTCGAAGAGGCGCAATCCGACGGCTTGTTCCAGGCTCTCGACCCGGCGTGCAACTGTGGAATGCTCGACCACAAGCTTGCGCGCAGCGCCGGACAGGCTGCCCTCGCGGGTGAGGGCAAGAAAGTAGCGAACATCTTCCCATTGCAGCTTGGCATCGGTGGATCTACGCACAGAGGGTTCCCGTATTTAGCTAATTGTCGAGTGTTTTTTAGCGCTTTACGATCGTGCGCACAAGTTCTCTTCTACGGAGTGCGACCATGAATCCGAACACCTCTTCGCAGTCCCCGCTGATGGGCTGCCTTCTGATGCTGACAGCGGCGCTGAGCTGGGGCGGCATGTTTCCGGTGGCCAAGGCCACCCTGCAGGTTGTCGATCCCTATTTCCTGACCCTGATCCGTTATGGCGTCACGGCCCTGATCATGGTGGCGATCCTGTGGGCTGTCGAGGGACGTGCCGCACTGAGCGCCGAGGGGCGGGGGGCGGCCCTTTTCCTGTTCGGCTGCGCCGGTTTCTGCGGCTTCAGCCTCTTCGTGTTTACCGGCTTGCGCGCATCGACACCCGCACACGGCGCGATTCTGGTTGCGCTGATGCCCTTGCTGACGGCCGTGGTCACCGCCGTCATGTCGCGCACCATGCCCACGTGGCATACAGGGCTCAGCATCATGATTGCGTTCCTGGGCGTTGCCATGGTCGTGACCGATGGCCGTCCGCATGCACTGCTCGAGTCGAATTCGCTGGGGGCGGATGGACTGATCCTCGCCGGCGTGCTGTCGTGGGTGATCTACACGCTCGGTGCGCGGCGCTTCGCCGGCTGGTCACCGCTGCGCTACAGCGTGCTGACGGTAAGCTTTGGCGTGGGCGGAATCGCGCTGAGTACGGTGGTCGCGGTGTTTGCCGGCGCCGCTCGGCTGCCGGCGGCATCTGAACTGACGGCCAGCCTTCCGAGCTTTGTCTACATCATCGTGCTGGCTTCGATCGTTGCGGTGATTGGCTGGAACGAAGGTGTGCGTCGCCTGGGACCGGTCAATGGCGTGCTCTTCATCAATTTCGTACCCATCAATGCTTTTGTCATACAGGCCGTCCAGGGCCAGCCGGTCAGTGCGTGGGAGGTCGGCGGCGGCGGGATGGTGATTCTTGCGCTGCTGCTGAACAATTTCATGCAGCGTCCGCGACGGCAGGAAGAGCCGGTTCCGACATGCTCGCAGCCTGCATGAAGGGGCCGTGTGATCCGTGCTGCAAGGCTTTCTCTGCAAATCGGGGGGCCGTGGTCTAGATTGTTATCGGCGCCGCCCAATAGCGGACGGCTCAGGACTTGTTTTCCGGGTAGCTGCCCATGCTGACTGTCGCGAACGATCTTGATTCTCCGACCGCAAAAGCGTGGGCGGACGCTGCCTCCCCGCCTTCGCCGGCTGCGGTGACCACCTTCTTCGTCGAGGTCGATGGCGGGCGCATCGCCTGCGATGACACTGGCGGGGACGGCCCGCTGATTATCGCGATCCCGGGCATGGGCGATGTGCGTGCGGAGTATCGCTACCTGAGCCCGTTGTTGATCGCAGCCGGCTATCGCGTCGTGACCATGGACATCCGCGGTCACGGGGACTCGTCGGCGCGCTGGGATGACTACTCGGCGCGGGCGGTTGGCAGCGATGCCCTGGCGGTGGCTCGGCACCTCGGACGCACGGAGGTGTTCCTGTTCGGCAACTCCTTTGCCGCTGGCTCCGCGCTGTGGGCCGCCCGCGAAGCGCCGGATAAGGTTCTCGGCGTGGTCTTGCTGGGCCCGATCGTGCGTGATGGCCCACCTTCAGTGGTGACCCGTCTGGCATTGGCGCTCGGGTTTGGGGGGCCGTGGCGGGTCTGGTTCTGGCTCACCTACTGGAACAGCCTGTTTACGCTCGCAAAGCCGCCAGACCATGAGTGCTATCGTCGGGCGCTGGACAAGGCCTTGCGCGGGCCCGGGCGCATGGAGGCGCTGCGCATCATGGTCGGGCTGTCCAAGGCGGAGACGGCGTCGATTGTCGGCAGCGTCAAGGTGCCGGCGCTCGTGATCATGGGGAGTCGCGATCCGGATTTTCGCGATGCCCGCGACGAGGCCGCCTGGCTTGCGGGGCAGCTCGGTTGCGCCAGCCTGATCATCGAGGGGGCAGGCCACTATCCGCATGTCGAGGCCCCCGGGCAGTTCGCTGCCGCCCTTGTCGACTTTCTCGGGCGATTGCGCCCGGCGACATCCTGAGGCTGGCGCGCTAGCGTTTACGCACAGAGGGTAAAGCCCGGGAGTCATCTCTTGTTCATATGAACGTCAATGAAGCGCAACAGGGGGGCGCGATCATGTTCATATGAACAACGGGCAGATCATTCGCGCAGCGGCTGGCCAGACCTCCGAGACGCTATCGGCTGAAGACCGCATGAGGGCCATCCTCGCGCGGGTCGGCGAGCATGGCTATCAGTCGATCGACGCACTCGCAGCGCTGTACGGCGTGACCACCCAGACCATCCGGCGCGACGTGAACACCCTGTGCGATCGCGGCCTGTGCCGGCGTCGTCATGGCGGCATTGATGTCCTGCCGGAAGATGAGAACGTGGCCTATCCGGCGCGACAGTCGCTCGACCGCGAGGCCAAGCGCCGGATCGCGCGCTGCGTTGCCGACGCGGTACCGGAGAACGCGACCCTGTTCTTCGGGATCGGCACCACGCCCGAAGAGTGCGCACATGCGCTGGTCGAGCGGGCCGGTTTGCGCGTCATGACCAACAACTTGCATGTGGCGCTGGCCCTGCGCGGCAACCCTTCGTGCGAGCTGACCATCGCCGGCGGCCGGCTGCGCAAGCTCGATTGCGACGTCATCGCGGGCGAGGCCCACGGCTTCTTCTCACGCTTCTCGGTTGATATCGGCATCTATGGCGTCGGCGGCGTGGCCGATGACGGCAGCCTGCTCGATTTCAACCACGACGAAGTGCGCATGCGCACCGAATTGTCCGCGCACTGCCGGCGACGTTTCCTCGTTCTCGATCACTCCAAGTTCGGCCGCGGCGCCATCGTGCGCGGCGGACATATCAGCGAAGCCAGCTGTGTGTTCACCGATCAGCCGGTGCCGCCACCTGTCGCCGCCATGCTCGACGACGCCGGCGTCATGCTGATCGTTGCACCTCCATCCGTATCACCCACCCCCTGAAGGAAGATCCGACCATGAACTTTCCGAAAATGCGACGCTTCGTCGCCGGCATCGCGCTGGCCGTGACCGCCGTCGGCACCATCGCCTCTGCGCATGCCGAAGGCAGCGCGATCTGCTACAACTGCCCGCCCGAATGGGCCGACTGGGGCTCGCAACTCAAGGCCATCAAGGCGCGTCTTGGCATCCAGGTGCCGCCGGACAACAAGAACTCGGGGCAGTCGATCGCAGCGCTGATCGCCGAGAAGGCCAATCCTGTGGCTGACGTCGTCTATCTCGGCGGCATTGCTGCCGACCCGGCGCGCGACGCCGGCGTGCTGACGCCCTACCAGCCCAAGGGCTGGGAGAAGATTCCTGACGGGCTGAAAGACCCGAACGGCCACTGGTTCGCCATCCACTCCGGCACCCTGGGCCTGTTCGTCAATACCGCCGCACTCGGCGGCAAGCCGGTGCCGCAGCGCTGGTCCGATCTGCTCAAGCCGGAATACAAGGGCATGGTTGGTTATCTCGACCCGACCTCGGCCGCAGTCGGCCAGCTCGGCGTGATGGCGATCAACCTCGCGCTCGGCGGCAGCTACGACAACATCGACCCGGCGATTGCCTTCCTCAATCAGCTGTCGAAGAACCAGCCGATTGTGCCCAAGCAGACCTCCTACGCCCGCGTCATCTCCGGCGAGATCCCGATCCTGATCGACTACGACTTCAACGCCTATCGCGGTCAGTATGGAGACAAGGCGCCGACCCGATTCGTCATTCCGCAGGAAGGCACCGTGGTGCTGCCCTACGTGATGGGTCTGGTGAAGGGCGGGCCGCAAGCCGACAACGGCCGCAAGATCCTCGACTTCGTGCTGTCGGATGAAAGCCAGACCATGTGGGGCAATGCCTATCTGCGTCCGGTGTTTGCCGAGCATCTGTCGGCCGAGGCCAAGGCCCGCTTCCTGCCCGACGCCGACTACGCGCGCGCAAAACCGGTCGACCTGAAAAAGCTCGCCGCCGCGCAGCCGATGATCGTCGAACGCTACCGCAACGAAGTGAAGTAACTCGCGCAACTTCGGGATGCACGGGTCGGCCGGACCGATCCGTGCATTTCCGGACGCGACTCCCGGACATGATCTTTCTACTCCTGCCTGCGGCCGCCTTCTTCGGGGCCTTCTTCATTCTGCCGATGTGCCAGCTGTTTCTCGTCGGCGGCAGCGGTGCGCGCGGCTGGTCGGCCTACACCGCCATCCTCACCGATCCGATCTATTTCAACTCGCTGCTGGCCACGCTTGGCGTCGCCGCTGCCACTACCGTGGCCACCCTGCTGATCAGCGCCATCGCCGGCGTGTTTCTGCAGCGCCACCGCTTTCCCGGCAATGCGCTGCTGGTATCGATGCTCACCCTGCCGCTGGCCTTTCCCGGCGTCGTGATCGGCTTCATGGTGATCATGCTGGCGGGGCGGCAGGGCCTGATCGGCACCATCACCCAGGCGCTGGGCGGCGATAAATGGGTGTTCGCCTATTCGCTTGGCGGCCTGTTCATGGGCTATGTGTATTTCTCCGTGCCCCGCACCATCCTCACGGTGATGAGTGCGACCGAGAAGCTCGATCCCCGGCTTGAGGAGGCGGCGCGCTCGCTTGGGGCCTCAACCTGGCGGGTGGTGCTCGACGTGATCCTGCCCGGCCTCAAGCCGGCGTTCATCTCCGCCGGCGCGATCTGTTTCGCGACCGCGGTCGGTGCCTTCGGCACTGCATTCACGCTGGCAGCGCGCATCAACGTGCTGCCGATGGTCATCTATACCGAGTTCACCCTGTCGGCCAACATCGCCATGGCGGCGGCACTGAGCTTCGTGCTCGGGGCGGTGACCTGGCTCGTATTGGCACTTGCGCGGACGGCTGCGGGCTCCACCGTCGCGGCAGCAGGATGAGGGGGCGGCAATGAAAAGTCACAAGATGCTCTTCGGCCTGCAACTGGCATTTACGCTGGCGGTGTGCGCCTTCCTGGTCGTACCGGTTGTGCTGTCGATTCTGGCCGGGCTCACGTCCAACTACTTTGTCGGTCTCGAAAGCGGGCTGACCCTGCGCTGGGTGTTCGAGGTGTGGGAGGGCTACCGCGACACGATCTTCCGCTCGATCGGCATCGCGCTCGCCTGCCTGCTCGTCACCCTGGTGCTCGGCGTGCCCACCGCCTATGTGCTGACGCGCTCGGGCTCGCGCCTGAGCCGGCTGGTGGAGGAGCTGCTGATGCTGCCGATCGCGGTGCCCGGCCTCGCCACCGCACTTGCACTGATTTCGGCTTACGGCGGGATGGGTGGCTTTCGCACCTCATGGACCTTCATCCTGGTCGGACACGTGCTGTTCACCCTGCCGTTCATGGTGCGCTCGGTGCTGGCGGTGCTGGCATCGATCGACCTCAGGACGCTGGAGGAGGGCGCGGCTTCGCTCGGCGCGAGCTTTCGCCAGCGCTTCTTCGACATCGTGCTGCCGAACTGCCGCAACGGCATTCTTGCCGGCTCGCTGATGGTGGTGACGCTTTCCATCGGCGAGTTCAACCTCACCTGGCTGCTGCACACCCCCTTGACCAAGACCCTGCCGGTTGGCCTGGCGGACGCCTATGCGTCGTTGCGGCTCGAGATCGGCAGCGCCTACACCCTGATCTTCCTGCTGATGATCGTGCCGCTGCTGCTGGCCATGCAGGCCTTTGCCCGTCCGCGGCCCAGGCGCTTCATCAGCGACGATCCTGTTCCGGAGTCGAAATGACACTCGCCACATCTCCCAAGCCGCTGTCGATCAGCCTGCAGTCCTGCGCCAAGACCTTTGCCGACGGCACCCGTGTGCTGGAACCGCTCGATCTCGACATCCGTGCGGGCGAAACCCTCGTGCTGCTCGGGCCCTCCGGCTGCGGCAAGACCACCACGCTGCGCCTCATCGCCGGGCTCGAACAGCCGGACGCCGGTGGCAGGGTGCTGTTCGACGGCGTGGATGTCACGGCGCAAAGCATCGAGTCGCGCAACGTCGGCATGGTGTTCCAGTCGTACGCGCTCTTCCCCAACATGACGGTGGCCGAGAACATCGGCTACGGATTGCGCATCCGCAAACGGCCTGTGGCCGAGCAGCGCACGCGGGTCGCCGAAATGCTGGCAATGATGCGCATCGAGGCGCTGGCCGACCGCAGCATCGACCAGCTCTCCGGCGGGCAGCGGCAGCGGGTGGCGCTGGCGCGCGCACTCGCGGTACAGCCACGCGCGCTGTTGCTCGACGAGCCGCTGACCGCGCTCGACGCCCAGTTGCGGGACGCACTGCGGGTCGAGATCAACCAGCTGCTGCGCGAACTCGGCATCACCGCAATCTACGTCACCCACGACCAGGCCGAGGCGATGGCGCTGGGCGACCGCATCATCGTCATGTCGCATGGACGTGTTGCCCAGACCGGTACCCCGCGCGAGATCTATCACCAGCCCGCTTCGCACTTCGTTGCCGGCTTCATCGGCACGATGAACCGGCTCAGTGGCGAAATGGGGCCCAAGGGCTTCGTGTGTGCCGCTGGCATCGTGCCCTGGCATGGCGGGCACAGTGCGGCCGATGAGATTCTGTTCCGCCCCGAGGATGTACGCATTGCGGAGGAGGGCGAGCCTGCCGATCTGGTCGGCACGGTCGCCGCCGCCTTCTTTCTGGGCGACCGTACCCGGCTGTTCGTCGACGTTGGCGACCGCCAGCCTCTGGTAATGGAAAGCGCGGCGCGCTGCACCCGAGGGGTCGGGGAGCAGGTTCGCCTGCGGGTGGACCCGCAGGGCGTGCTCGACCTCACATCCCAACGCGGCAGTCACTGAAGGAATGCGACCATGCTGATCGCGCAGATTACCGATACCCACATCAAGCTTCCCGGCAAACTCGCCTACCGTCGCGTCGATACCGCGGCCATGCTGCAGCGCTGCGTGGCCGACGTGCTGAAGCTCGACCCGCAGCCGGACCTGATCGTGATGAGTGGCGATCTCGTCGATCTCGGGCGGGCGGAGGAGTACGCCTGGCTCAAGACCCTGCTCGCCCCCCTGAAACAGCCGATCGTGGTCGTGCCCGGCAACCACGACGAGCGCGAGGCCCTGCGTGCGGCCTTTGCCGACGATGGCTATCTGCCGTCCTCCGGCTTTCTGCAGTTCGTGATCGAGGACCGCTTCCCCTTGCGCATCATCGGGCTCGATACCCTGGTGCCGAACTCGGGGCGGGGCGAGCTGTGCCGCGAGCGCCTCGAATGGCTGGATGCGACGCTGAGTCAGGCTGCCGACAAACCGACGCTGGTGGTCATGCACCATCCGCCGTTCCTGACCGGTATCGGCCACATGGACGACATCGGGCTCACCGGGCGCGAGGCCTTTGCCGAAATCGTCTCGCGTCATCCGCAGATCGAGCTTATTCTGTGCGGCCATTTGCACCGCAACATCCAGACCACCGTGGGCGGGCGTCGGGTGTTGACCAGCCCGAGTCCGGCACATCAGGTGGCACTCGATATCCGCCCCGACGCGCCGAGCTGTTTCCGCATGGAGCCACCGGGTTTCATGCTGCACTGGTGGGCCGACGGCCGCATCGTCAGCCACGGCGCAGTGGTCGGCGACTATGACGGACCTTATCCATTTTTCGATGCGGACGGGCTGCTCATCGACTGAGCCGGTCCGACCCAAACCTTTCACACACGATCAAACCCAATGTCTCTTGCGCTCTTCGATCTCGATCACACCCTGCTCGACGGTGACAGCAATACCCTGTGGCTCGAATACCTGGCCGACAACGGCCATGTGCCCGCCACCGTACTGGCGGCCCAGGCCGACTACATGGCGCGCTACGCGGCCGAACAGCTCGACATCACCGACTACTACGGCTTTCACCTGGGCCTGCTGGGGGCGCGGCCGCTGAGCGACTGGCTGCCCGTGCGCAAGGCCTTCGTTGCATCCTGCATTGCGCCGCGCATCAGTGTGGAGGCGCTGGTTGTGCTGGCCGAGCATCGCGCTCAGGGCGACACGCTGGCGATCATCACCGCGACCCACAGCTTTCTGTCCGATGCGATCGGTGAGCTGCTCGATGTGCCTGTCATCGCGTCGAGGGCCGAGGTGCGCAAGGGCGCGCTGACCGGACGCATCGAGGGGCCGATCTGCTTTCGCGAGCAGAAGCAGCCGTGCCTGATTGCTTGGCTGCGGGCTCGGGGCATGGATGAGGGCGCACTCAAGGCGTGCCGGTTCTACAGCGACTCGGCAAACGATCTGCCCCTGCTTGAAGCGGTCAGCCACCCGGTCGTGGTCAATGCCGACGAGCGCCTCGCTGCCGTCGCCAAGGCGCGCAAGTGGCCGGCATTGAGCTGGCGCTGCGCCTGATCATGCGCGGTGTCGGGCGCGGGGGCGGTGAGCCCTGGCGCGCCCGACTGCTCAGGCTCAGGCCTTGAAGCGGGCCGTGACGTCGGTGACGCGCTTGCCGAACTGGCGCGCGGTTTCCAGGTCGCCCGGCAGCATTTCGTCCGGGCTGCTGTCGGACGGCGACTGCGCCATCGCGCCGCTGAACGAGCCGACGTAGTTCAGGTCATTGCGCTGAGCGGCCTTGGTGTTGCTCGGCATCATGCCCGTGCCCACCCAGATCCCGCTGTGCTGCATCGCCAGCGTAAACAGGTAGTGCAGCGTAGACAGCTTGTCGCCGTTCATCGTGGCACTGTTGGTGAAGCCGGCAAAGACCTTGTCCTTCCACTGCTGGCCGAACCAGGCCTTGGAGGAGGCATCTGCAAACCTCTTGAACTGCCAGCTCACGGTGCCCATGTAGGTCGGGCTGCCCATGATGATGGTGTCTGCAGCGGCAAGCAGCTCCCAGCCGCCCTCGGGCAGGTTGCCTTCGCCATCGATCGGGATGAGCTGGGCGTCAGCGCCTGCGGCAACGGCTTCCGCCATGCGTTGGGTGTGACCGTAACCGGAGTGATAAACCACGACGACTTTACTCATTTCTTGCTCCTTGCTTCAGTTTGAGGGGGGTACTGCATTCCTTGGCCACCGCATGCAGGGCGCAGGCGGTGGCCGGCGTACATCGGAAAGGGATCAGGCCGCGGCGCGACGGGCGTCAATACTCCAGGCGCCGGCGCCGAAGGCGGCCAGGGTGAAGAGACCGCCTGCGACGGCGACGTTCTTGAAGAACAGCAGCTGCTGAACGAACTGCTGCTCGGCCGCAACGCCCCAGTAGTTGTGGAAGAAGAACGATGCGACCAGCGTGAACACGCCCAGTGCGAGCGCTGCCAGACGGGTGCCAAAGCCGGCGATGAGGGCCAGGCCGCCGACGATCTCTACGACGAGCGCAAGTGCCGCAGCAACTTCGGGCAGCGGGAGTCCGACCGACGAGATGTAGCCGACGGTGCCGGAGAAGCCGGTCAGCTTGCCGATCCCCGCCGGAAGAAAGAGTGCGGCGAGCAGCAGGCGGCCAACGAGGCTGAGGGGGTTCTGAAGGGTGTTGAACATGGCGGTTCCTTTAGTGGGTTCTGTCTTGGGTTGGGGGCAGGTGCCTGGGGTCAGGGGTGTGTTGTGTTCATGCAGCAAGGTCAAAAACCAGGACTTCCGCATCCTTGCCGTGGCTCAGTGCGATGTGCGTCTCGTTTGCGAGCAGGGCCGCGTCGCCGGTCGAGAGCGTCTGGCCATTGACGTCGAGCGTGCCGCGCACCAGATGCACATAGGCCTTGCGTCCCGCGGCGAGCGTCAGTGCTGCGCTTTCGTCACCGTCGAACAGTCCGGCGTAGAGCGCGGCGTCGGCGTGGATCGTCACCGAGTCCTGTGCGCCATCGGGTGAGGCGATCAGCCGCAGCACGCCGCGTTTCTGCGCTTCCGGGATCGTCTTCTGTTCGTAGCTCGGCGCAATGCCGGTGACGTTCGGCTCGATCCAGATCTGCAGGAAGTGCGTGGTCTGGTCCTGGGCGTGGTTGAACTCGCTGTGGGTGACGCCGCTGCCGGCGCTCATGCGCTGCACATCGCCGGGCGGAATGCCCTTGATGTGGCCCATGCTGTCCTGGTGGGCCAGTTCGCCGGCCAGCACATAGCTGATGATCTCCATGTCGCGGTGGCCGTGCTTGCCGAAGCCGGTGCCCGCTGCCACGCGGTCTTCATTGATCACGCGCAGGTTGCCCCAGCCCATGTGTGCCGGGTCGTAGTAGCCGGCGAACGAGAACGAGTGCTGGCTCTTGAGCCAGCCGTGATCTGCGTGGCCGCGGTCCTGTGATCTGCGTAAGCTCATCATGTCTGGATCTCCTTGTTGATGGGATCCATTGTGGTGGCGGGGGGCGGGCTGATCAGTCTGCGGATTTGATGGCATCATTCAAATTATTTGAATGAAGGAGTGCCGCATGCTGACGCCCCGTGAGGCGCTGAGCCCCGACGCCCTGGCCATGCTGCAGGTCATTGCCCGTACCGGCAGCTTTGCCGCCGCGGCACGCGCAATGAACGTGGTGCCAAGCGCCCTGACTTACCGCGTGCGCCAGATCGAGGATGCGCTCGACGTGCTGCTGTTCGACCGCAGCTCGCGTCAGGCCCGGCTCACCGAGGCGGGGGCGGAGCTGCTGCGGGAAGGCGGGCGCCTGCTGGCCGATATCGACGCCGTGGCCAACCGCGTCAAGCGCGTCGCCACGGGCTGGGAGGCGCAGTTGACGATTGCGGTCGACGGCCTCATCAACCGCTTGACGGTGATGGAATTGTGCGAAGCCTTCTTCGCCATGAACCCCCCGACGCGCCTGAAGCTGCGCGACGAGGTGCTGTCAGGCACGCTTGAGGCGCTCACCTCGGGGCAGGCGGATCTCGCCCTTGCCGGCATGGGGGTCGAGGGGGCGAGCACCGCGGGCCTGCAGCGGGAAAACATCGGCGAGATCGGATTCGTGTTCGCCGTGGCACCCCATCATCCGCTCGCGCGTGAGCCCGAGCCCTTGAGCGACGAAGTGATCCGCCAGCATCGTGCTGTTGCCATTGCGGACTCGAATCCGCGCGGCACAGGCATCACCACCGGACTGCTGCCAGGGCAGGACGTGTTTACCGTGGGCAGTGTGGAGGCCAAGGTGGATGCGCATGTGCGGGGGATCGGTGCGGGTTTTCTGATGAGCTGTCTCGCGCAGCCCTACATCGATTCCGGGCGCCTGGTGGCGAAGGCGGTGGCGCGCACCGAGCGCAAGGTGCAGGTCAGCTATGTCTGGCTCACGCGCGACCGCAGCGAACCGGGCCGGGCGCTGCAATGGTGGCTCGAGCAACTGAAGCGCCCGGTGACGCGCAGGGCCTTGCTCGGCGACCGGCCCGGCATCGGCCTGTAAACAGCGCTCACCGGGCCCGCCGGCCTGCTCCGCGTGGGTGCGATCAGCGCGTGATCTGCGCCAGGCCCGCTGTGCCCACGGGGGCGGTCGCAAGCCACGGAATCAGCGCGCTGCGCGTTGCCAGTTCGTCGGCCACCCGGCGAATGAAGGGAATCTCGACCTCTCCGCGCTGGCTCAACAGCGGATCGTGCGTGCCGCTGGCGAGCAATGACTGATTGATCACCCATGCAAAGGGCTCGATGCCGGCACGGGCCAGGTCGGCCTGCAGGCGCTCGGCTTCATGCACCGGTGTTGCCTCGGGCAGGGTGACGATCAGAACATGGGTGAAGGCCTTGTCGCGCAACCGCGGCAGCAGTTCGCGCACCGATTCGGGCATGTCGCCCTGGGTGCGCATCACTTCGCGATGGTAGGCCTCGGCAGCATCGAGCAGCAGGATGGTGTGGCCTGTTGGCGCGGTATCGAGCACCACAAAGCCGTCCTTGCCTTCGTCGATGGTGCGCGCAAAGGCGCGGAACACCGCGATCTCTTCGGTGCAGGGCGAGCGCAGATCCTCTTCCAGCATTGCGCGGCCGGCGGCATCCAGACTGCTCCCGGCCTTGTCCAGCACTTCGCGGGTGTACTGCGCCACTTCCAGATTCGGATCGATGCGGGCGACGCTCAGCCCGGGCTCGCTGGCATCGAGCGCGGCCGCCACATGGGCTGCCGGGTCGGTGGTCGACAGCACGACCTTGTTTCCGCGTTGCGCCAGTGCCAGCGCGATGGCGGCGGCAACCGTGGTCTTGCCCACGCCGCCCTTGCCCATGGTCATCACGACACCGTGCCCGGCTCGCGCGATTTCATCGACCAGCCCTGCCATGCCCGGAGGCAGCGTGGTGGAGGGCGTGTGCGCAGCGTCGGCAATCGCAGCCGTTTCCGGATGGGGCATCAGCCGCAGCGAGGCCAGTCCGACCGTGCCCCGGGGCAGGAAGGGGATGGTTACGCCGGGCAGTGCGGCGAGTCGCGCCGGCATCCGGGCAAGGGCGTCGGCGGCGCGGCGCGACATCGCCTGTGCAATCGCATCGTCCGATGTGCCGGCCGCGAACACGCCGTTGATCGCACACGTCTGATTGCTGATGCCGAGCTCCGCGAGTTCGCCACAGGTGCGGTCCGCCTCACGCAGCGAGGCCTCATCCGGGCGGCTTACCAGGATGACGGTGGTTTCTGCCGCATTGGCCAGTCTTGCGACGGTCGCGGCATACAAGGCCTTCTGCTTTTCCAGCCCGGCCAGCGGGCCGAGGCAGGATGCGCCGCCGGTGGTGGAGTTGATGAACTCGTTCCACGCCGATGGCAGGGTGAGCAGGCGCAGCGTATGCCCGGTGGGGGCAGTATCGAAGATGATGTGGTCGAAGCCGGCCGTCGATGCCGGGTCGCCAAGCAGCTTGGAGAACTCATCGAAGGCCGCGATTTCGACGGTGCATGCGCCGGAAAACTGTTCTTCCATGCTGCGGATGGCCGCGTCTGGAAGAATGCCGCGATAGGGGGCGACCATGCGTTCGCGGTAATCGTGCGCGGCCGCTTCCGGGTCGATGTTGAGTGCGAACAGGCCGGGCGCGTCCGGCACGGCGGTGGGCGTCTGGCTCAGCGCAAGGCCGAGCACTTCGTCGAGGTTGGACGCAGGGTCGGTGCTGACGATCAGTACCCGCTTGCCGGCATCGGCCAGGGCGAGGCCGGTGGCGCAGGACAGCGAGGTTTTGCCGACACCGCCCTTGCCGGTAAAGAACAGGTAGCGCGTGCGGGTGTCGGGCAATGCCATGGTCTGCTCCCTTGCCTCAGCAGCAGCCGGAGTCGGGCGAGCAGCACGGGCTGCCGGCCTTGATGCGGGGCTTCTCGTCCCGCGTCAGCGTGATGTCGAGCTTCTGCGCCAGCTGCAGCCGTGACGGGTACATGCCGGTCGACACGATGTGGCCGTCCACCGCGAGAATTGGCAGGCGCTCCATGCCGGCTTCCATCTCCTTCACCACCGCCGGGTTGGCCACGAAAGCCTGGGGCTCCTGACCGAGGTTGTGGCGCGCGACGCTGATGCCGTGTTCCTCGACCCACTTCAGGTCGGCCGCGAACTGGGCCAGCACCGGGTCGACATCGACACCGCACACGCCGGTGGAGCAGCACATCGCGGGATCAAAGACTTCGAGTTTCTTCATGACGATCTTCCTGGAGACTAGCGGGCTTCGTACCAGCCCTTCGACGAATTCACGACCTTCACCACCAGCAGCATCACCGGCACTTCGATCAGCACGCCCACCACGGTGGCCAGCGCCGCGCCCGAGTTGAAGCCGAAGATGGCGATGGCAGCAGCCACCGCAAGCTCGAAGAAGTTCGACGCACCGATCAGCGCGGACGGGCAGGCCACGTTGTGCTTCTCACCGACGGCACGGTTCAGCCAGTAGGCCAGCGCCGAATTGAAGAACACCTGGATCAGGATGGGCACGGCCAGCAGCGCGATGATCAGGGGCTGCCGGAGGATCGCCTCGCCCTGGAAGGCGAACAGCAGGATCAGCGTCAGCAGCAGTGCAGCAATCGACCACGGGCCGATCTTCTCCATGGCCGCATCGAAGGCGGCCTGACCCTTGGCAAGCAGCATCTTGCGCCACACTTGGGCGATGATGACCGGGATCACGATGTACAGCACCACCGAGGTCACCAGCGTGGCCCACGGCACGGTGATTGCCGAGATGCCAAGCAGCAGGCCGACCAGCGGCGCGAAGGCGAACACCATGATGGCGTCGTTCAGCGCTACCTGCGACAGGGTGAACAAAGGGTCGCCATTGGTCAGCTTGCTCCACACGAACACCATCGCGGTACACGGCGCCGCGGCGAGCAGGATGAGGCCGGCAATATAGCTGTCGATCTGATCGGCCGGCAGCATCGGCGCAAACAGGTGGCGAATGAAGAGCCAGCCGAGAAAGGCCATGGAGAACGGCTTCACCAGCCAGTTCACGAACAGGGTCACGCCGATGCCGCGCACGTGCTGCCTGACTTCATTCAGCGCGCCGAAATCGACCTTGACCAGCATCGGGATCACCATCACCCAGATCAGCAGGCCGACGGGCAGGTTCACCTGTGCGTATTCCATGCGCCCAATGGTCTGGAACACGCCCGGCGCGAACTCGCCGAGCGTAATCCCGGTCACGATGCACAAGAACACCCACACCGTCAGGTAGCGTTCGAAAACACTCATCGGCGCGCCGGCGGCAAGCTTGGCGGTTGCTTCACATTGTGCAGACATCGTTCACAGCTCCAGCGCAGTCCGGACAGCGGGAATCAGCTGCGTCCGGATTTCGTCGCGTACCTTGATGAAACTCTCCAGCGGCTCGCCGTGTGGATCGTGAAAAGGCATGTGCATGCGCGGCACCGCACGCGGGAAGATCGGGCAGCTTTCCTTGGCGTTGTCGCACACGGTCACCACCAGGTCGATCGGCTCGTCGATCACGGCGTCGATGGTCTTGGGGTGAAGGCCCGCGGTCGGCAGGCCGGCGGTCTTCAAGGCCTCGATCGCGCCATCGGCAACCTTCGGCTGCGGCAGCGTGCCTGCGGACAGGGCGCGAACCCGGTCGCCAAGCTCATGGTTGAGGATCGCTTCGGCCATCTGCGAGCGGCAGGAGTTTCCGGTGCATAACACCAGCACGGTCTTGAGAGTACTCATTTCGGTATTGTTTTCAGTCGTTGGTGTTCATTCGCCCTGCTTGCGCAAGTCGCCGATGGTGTCGAGCCTGTTCTGCAGCGACAGGCGGTCGAGCTTGGCAAAGGGCAGGTTGGTGAAGAGCGCGATACGACGATTCAGCATGTGCAGCGCCCTGGATACGGCATGACGCCTGGCAGTATCGTCACCCGTCACCGCTGCCGGGTCTTCGATGCCCCAGTGCGCCGTCATCGGCTGGCCGGGCCAGACCGGGCACACTTCACCCGCGGCGTTGTCGCACACGGTGAACACGAAATCCAGTTTGGGTGAGTCGGGTGTGGCGAACTCGGACCAGGCCTTGCTGCGCAGGCCCTCGGTGGCAAATCCCTGCTGCTTGAGCAGTTCGAGGACGAAGGGATTGACCGTGCCGCTGGGGTGGCTGCCGGCACTGAAGGCGTTGAAGCGTCCCTTCCCGGAGTGGTTCAGAATGGCTTCGGCCAGAATGCTGCGGGCCGAGTTGCCGGTGCACAGAAACAGGACGTTGAGCGGGCGTTCCACGATCAGGGCTCCTTGCAGGTGTGTGTCGGTTTTCAGGTTTCGACCCTGTGCCGTCGTGCTGCATGCGCTTGCCTTGGGCAGGCAGGCCTCGCCCTGGCAGCAGTTGCGGGTCAGGAAGACGATCAGCTCGTCCATGGTCGGAAACTCGGCCGTGTAGCGGATGAAGCGGCTCTCCTTCTGCCCGCGAATCAGCCCGACCCGGTTCAGATGCGCGAGGTGGAAGGACAGCGTGGCCGGCGCCATTCCGAGCTGTTCCCCTATTGAACTCGCATGAACGCCTTCAGGTCCGGCTTCCACCAGCAGTCTGAAGATGCTCAGGCGGGATTCATGACCCAGGGCGGCGAGGAGTTCGGCTGCATTTAACGTTTCCATAGTTCGAATATTATCGAAATGTTGGCGAACGAGGATGAAGTTTTTGTTGCAGAAACCAGCCCGGCGGGCTCGGGGCCTACCCGCCGGGATCGCTGATGCCGACCCGGACGTGGAGATCGTGCTTCAGATGGTCGTCCAGCAGCGGGATGCTCCGCCCGGGCACCTCGGCGCCATCCAGTTCCATGCGAGTTACCCCGGCTTCGCCGCCGCCGGATTGGGAGACGACGATGTTGTAGGACGTGCTTCCATGGCGGAACCGCATCGTGAGGCCGGGCCAGTCGGCAGGCAGAGAAGGGTTGATGTGCAGGACATCGCCCTCGCGCTTCAGACCCAGCAGCGACTCCACGGTCAGTCGGTACATCCAGCCAGCGGCGCCGGTGTGCCAGCTCCAGCCGCCCCGACCGGTGTGGGGCGCACAGGCGTAGACGTCGGCTGCAACCACGTAGGGTTCCACCTTGTAGATGCCTGCAGCTTCGGCAGTCAGGGCGTGCTTCACAGGGTTGATCAGTGTAAGCAGCTCCCATGCGCGTCGTTCGTCGCCCTGTTCGGCAAAGGCCATCGCGGTCCATACGGCGGCATGGGTGTACTGCCCGCCGTTTTCGCGAACGCCGGGCACGTAGCCGCGGATGTAGCCCGGGTCCACGTTCACCTTGTCGAAGGGCGGGTCCAGAAGCTGGACGAGCGCATCTTCACGACGTACCAGGTGTCGGTCCACTGCGTTCATGGCCGTGCGGGCGCGCACCGGATCCGCTGCGCCGGAGAGGACGGCCCAGCTCTGGGAGATGGAGTCGATCCTGCATTCCGTGTTGGCGGCCGATCCCAGCTGCGAACCGTCGTCGAAGTAGGCCCGCAGATACCATTCGCCGTCCCAGCCATGCGCCTCGAGACTGCGCTGCAGGTCCTCCCGTTGCGCGGTGCACAGGGAGGCAAAGGCCGTATCGCCCCGGTTGGTCGCCAAGGCGGCGAACTGCCGGAGCACTTCACAGAGGAAGAAGCCCAGCCAGATGCTCTCGCCCTTGCCGGCGAGCCCCACCCGGTTCATGCCGTCGTTCCAGTCCCCGGAGCCCATCAGGGGCAGACCGTGGACGCCCAGTCGGAGTCCGTGACGGATGGCCTGCACGCAGTGGTCGTAGAGGGTGGCGCTGACGCTGGAGTGCCCGGGCAGATCGTAGTAGGACTCGTCCTCCGAATTGATCGGACGGCCTTCAAGGTATCGTACCGATTCGTCCAGTACCGCGTTATCACCCGTAACCGTCACATAGCGGCTCACCGCCAGGGGCAGCCACAGGAAATCGTCGGAACATCGGGTGCGTACGCCGCGGCCTGAGGGTGGGTGCCACCAGTGTTGCACGTCTCCTTCCACAAACTGGCGGCTCGCGCACAGGAGCAGGTGCGCGCGCACCTGGTCGGGGGCCGCATGCACAAGGGCCATCACATCCTGCAACTGGTCGCGGAAACCGAAGGCGCCTCCCGACTGGTAGTAACCGCTGCGCGCCCACAGGCGGCCACCCAGCACCTGGTAGATCAGCCAGCCATTGACGAGTACGTCGAGGCCTGGGTCTGGCGTAGCGATCTGCACGACACCGAGCACATCGCGCCAGTACGCTTTGATATCGTCCAGCGCCGTGTTCGACGCGGCGGTGCCGCTGAAGCGCTGCACGAGCGCGGCGGCCTCGGCAAGATCAGTCCCTGCCCCGAGTCGGAACACGATCTCGCGCTCCTCGCCCGGCGCAAGTTCGACAGTCACCTGGATGGCGCCGCAGGGGTCCAGCCCTGCGCCCACCCGACCGGACAGCCCGGCACGCTTCAGCGCCGTCGGGGCCTGCAGGCTTCCGTTGCGCCCCAGAAACTCTGCCCGGTCGCCTGTGACGGTGCGGTGCGGTGCGTCGGTGTGGAGGAAGGCGACGCGCCCGCCGAATTCGGTGCCATAGGGGTTGCGCGCGTACAGCGCACCGCTGGGCGAGGCGACCTCGGTGCTCACATGCATGGCCGACTTCTCGCGCAGATCGCCGAGTACCCACTCGATATAGGCGGTAGCAGAAAGGCGCCGCGGCCGGGGCGAGTCGTTCCTGAGCTTCAAGGCCATGAACTTCACCGCAGCATCCTTCGCCACGAATACCGTCAGCAGTGAATGGATGCCCATCGAGCGGGTCTCGAAAATGCTGTAGCCAAAGCCGTGGCGGATCACATACGGGCTGGCTGCACGCACCGGCAGTGGCGTGGGAGACCAGATCAGGCCACTTTCCTCGTCCCGCAGGTAGAGGGCTTCGCCGCTGGGATCGCTCACCGGATCGTTGTGCCAGGGCGTGAGGCGGAATTCGTGCGCGTTCTCGCTCCAGGTGTAGGCCGAGCCGCTCTCTGACACGATGGTCCCGAACCGGGCATTTGCGAGGACGTTGACCCAGGGGGCGGGGGTGACCTGTCCGGGCGCCAGGGTGATGACATATTCGCGGCCGTCGGGGGTGAAGCCGCCCGACCCGTTGAACAGGATCCGCTCACCGCAATCGATGGCAGCGTCCGGGCTGTCAGCGTAGGCCCGGCTATCGGCTTTGAGGGCGGGCATGGGTGCCGCTTTGGCGGGGGGGCGATGGTCCAGCTGTTCCTCCAGACTCCCATTGCCATCGGTGATCACGGCCCGGGCTACGGCATGGAACAGGAGCCGGTCCTCGGCCGAAATCAGCTCGGCCGGACGCACGAAGATTCCGCCCGGCTGGTCGATCACGCTGGTGCCCATGTCCGAGGCGATCAGCCCGATGATCTCCTCCTGCAGGCGTTGCCGGTAGCCGGCATGGTCCTCGTTCCAGATCACCAGGTCCACGGCGAGCCCGCGCAGGCGCCAGTAGGCGTGCGCCTGCACGAGGTGACGGACGAGGTCGATATGGGCTGCGTTGCCGATCTGCAGCAACACGATGGGCAGGTCGCCCGATATGGCGTAGCCCCATAGCCCGGACTGTCCGCGGCGGTTCCTGATCAGCAGCGCGGGGTCTGACCGCAATCTGGCGTTTGCGTGAATCACCGGACCGGCCAGGCGCGCGTAGAGCATGGCGTCAGATTCACTGGCGTTGATCTGCTGCAGTACCACCTGGCTGTGCGTCCACGCCAGATCGAAGACGCGGTCTGCCATGTGCCGGTCCTGGAACTTGTCTACCAGGCAGACGGCCACTTCCCGCGTCGGCGCCATGCCGGAGACGATGTCGAGGGTCACTGTCTGCTCGGGTTCGATGGAGACAATCTGGCGAATCGCTGCGATTGGGTCGAGCACCGATCCACAGGTGCCGGAAAGCGCGCCGGTTTCATGCATCGCCGCAGGGTCGGCGGTCGTGCGGGTGCGTCCGATGAAGCGAAGGCGGTCGGTTTCGAACGATGCCGCTTCGGCTTGGGGCCCACGGACGATCATCAGGTGCATCATCCACGGCGTCGGCTCGTTCGCCGAACGGGGCCGGCGCATGCACAGGATCGCCTGCTGCTGCGCAAGAATCTCGGTCTGGACAAAGAGCTTGGAAAAGGCCGGATGCAGTGCGTCAGCAGCGGGCGCTGCAATCACGACTTCGGCATAGCTGGTGAGTTCGATGTCCCGGCGTTGCCGTGAGCAGTTGGTGATGCGGACCCGGCGCAGCTCGATGTCATCCTCCGGCGACACGACGATTTCGGTGTAGGTCTCGAGTTCGCCTTCATCCGCGCCTGCGAGCCTGTCCCAGCGCCGAAACTCGGCTCGCCCCTCGGAGAAGATCGCTTCATAGCGGTCTGTGCGTTTGAGCGCAGGCTGGTGGGTCGTTGACCAGAACGCATTGCCGCCTCCCGGCGTCAGGTCGCGGACGTAACAGAAGGCGCCGTGATTGTCCTGGATGCCGTCCTCGCGCCAGCGTGTCACGGCGAGATCTTTCCAGCGGCTGTAGCCCCCGCCGCTGTTGGTCAGCATCACGTGGTAGGAACCATTGGACAGCAGTTGCACTTCGGGTGCGGGCGTGTCCGCAGTCGTGAAGTGCCTGATCGGGACCGCTGCGGGGACTGAACCCGTTCGCAGGTCGGAGAACTCGGTTGCGTTGGAGAACAGGATGGCGGTTTTCGGAATCCGCTCCTGGAGCAAGAGCATGACCGCCTGAAACTGAAGATTGGATTCGAAACGTCGTTGCATCGGGCGGTCGAGTATTTCATAGGCCAGGGCGAGCAGGCTCATGCCCTGATGGTGCGCCATGAAGGCATGAACTGTTGCCCACTCCTGATCCCGGCGTTGGCGCGAAGGCGTGTAGTCGATGGCCTCGAACATGCCAAATTGGCCAAGGAAGCCTTCTGCCGCCAGGCGCTGGAGGTTTCGGCAGGCTGCCTCGGGGGCGACCATCAGCGCCAGGACCGATGCGTAGGGAGCCACGACCAGATCGTCGGCCAATCCGCGTTTGAGTCCCAGGCCGGGTACGCCAAAAGCGCGGTACTGATAGGTCAGCTGGGTATCCACCGTGTTGTACGCCGACTCCGAAATGCCCCAGGGCACCCCCCGCTGCTGCCCGTAATCGATCTGTCGCGCGACGGCTGCCTTGCAGGTCTGGTCGAGCAGGGTGTCGTCATAGGTGGGCATGACCAGCAGCGGCATCAGGTACTCGAACATCGAGCCGCTCCACGACAGCAGCACCGGCTTGCCGCCAGCACTCGTGAGCAGCCGCCCGAGTGCGAACCAGCTCGCCTGGGGCAACTGGCCCTGGGCAATCGCCACGAAACTGGCAAGCCGCACCTCGGAGGCCAGCAGGTCGTAGCAGCTCCCGTCCACGCGCCGTTCCTGCACGTTGTAGCCGATCGTCAGCAGATGGCGTGACTTGTCGAACAGGAAGTCGTACTCCATGAGCGCAAAATCGCCGGATTGCCGGGCAAGTGCCTTCAGGCGCGCGATGCGGTCGCGCGCACGGCTGCTCGCCTTGATGACTGCGTCCTGAAGATCGACAAGCCAGCTGCGTTCGGCGTTGGTCGCGCTGGCGTCGGCCTCCTCGCCGATCTGCGGACACAGCAGCGTGTCCATTTTCGCCAGCACCTGCAGCGTCGGAATGCCGGGCATCCTGGCCTGGATGTCCACCAGCCCCGGCGGCGCAAGAGGCAGCTGCAGCCACGGCGCCAGATGGGTCAGCTCGGCGAGCGCGTCGTCCACCTGCTGCGCCAGGGCCTGGGCCCAGCGCTTGGCCTCGATTGCGTGCGGCGTGTTTCCGGTCTCGGCAGGCGCTTCGATGCGCTGGGCGATGATGACTGCGTTGCTGTTCGCCAACACTTCGAGCGCCGTCCGGATTGCTCCCAGCGTCTGCCCGGGGGCGTCTGCAATCCCGTTCAGCGTCTGTCGGAATGCGATAAGGGGGCCGTGGTCTGCTGACTGGCTGGTCTCGAACAGGAGTTCCAGGGTGTCATTCAAGCCGTCGAACAGCTGGGGTGGCAGGATGGGGTCATCCGCGAGGGCAAGGAGGCCGCCCTGCAAGGTCAGGAGGTGGCCCGCGAGATTGCCGCTATCGACCGTAGAGATGTAGCGCGGTGGCAGCGGCTGCAAGGTTTCGGTGTCGTACCAGTTGTAGAAGTGGCCGCGGTAGCGCTCAAGGCTCGCCATGGTCTCAAGCGTACGGGAGGTGCGTTCGGCTAGCTTTCCGGCGGGGTGGTAGCCGAAGTCATAGGCTGTCAGGTTCGCCAGCAAGGCCAGGCCGATGTTGGTCGGAGACGTGCGGTGGGCGACGACGGGTTTGCGGTACTGCTGAAAGTTGTCGGGGGGAAGCCAGTGGTCGGCTGGGCCGACAAATGTGTCAAAGAAGGCCCAGGTCCGGCGCGCCAGTGTCCGCAGGAACAGGGTCTGTTCGGTCGTCAGGACGGCCTCCCGGCGTGACACTGGGCGACTGATCCACCAGGCGATGGCGGGAGATGCGAACCAGAGCAGCAACAGGGGGGCGACGAACAGCAGGGCATCCGGTTTGTCGATGACCAGCCAGATTGCGACCATGCTCGCGGTCACAGGGCCGGCGGCCATGCTCCGGAATGCAGCGCCAAGGCCGCTGCGCTGGTTCGTGGAGGCTTCGCGGTCGACTTCGCTGGAGGGCTGCCACTGCAGCAGTCGGCGATGGCTGACGCTCATCCGCCAGAGGGTACGCAGGATCGCATCGAGGCTGAACCAGGCCTCGTAAGGGAGGCAGGTCAGTTCGAAGCTCACCTGCTTGAGGTGGCGCGCCGTATTCTGGCCAACGGTGACAAGGTGCTGAATCAGCCTCGAGCCCTCGGGCTTGCGAAGCAGGTCATGCAAGGCCGTGACCATGCCAGGGAGAAGCAGGATGGCAATGATTGAAAGCGTCCACAGGCCGATGGCAGGCAGGACTGCACAGCCGGTCACGAAGAGCAGCAATACGGCGGTGGGGACGAGGCTGCGGCGCAGGTTGTCGGTCAGCTTCCACTGAGACAGCAATGACAGCGGATTTCGCCGTCTGTGGGGAAGGTTTCCGCCTGTCCCCGACGGGCATGCGCAGGGCACCGAGCTCTTCAGCCACGCAGCCAGCTGCCAGTCGCCACGAATCCAGCGATGGCGGCGACTTGCATCCACGCTGTAGCGTGCAGGGAAGTCCTCGTACAAGAGCACGTCGCTGATCAGGCCCGAGCGCGCATGGCAGCCTTCCAGAAGATCGTGGCTGAGAATGCGGTTCTCCGGGAGGAGCCCGTCCATTGCCCGCTCAAAGGCATCTACGTCATAGATTCCCTTGCCGTTGTACGACCCCTCTCCGAACACGTCCTGGTAAACGTCCGAGATCGCCCGAGTGTACGGGTCGATTCCCGGCTCGCCGGCATACAGGTGCGCATAGCGCGAGCGGCTTGCGCCCGGCAGGCTGATACCCAGGCCAGGCTGAAGAATGCCGTAGCCTTCGACGATCCGGCGCGTCTCGATATCGTAGCGGGGGCGGTTGAGGGGGTGATCCATGGCGGCCACGAGCAGTCGCGCAGCATCCCGCGGGAGCTGGGTGTCCGTGTCCAGTGTGATGACGTACTTGATCCGGGAGAGCACCGGAACGTCGCCGACGGTCTCGGAGAAGCGCGCTTCGCTCCGTCCCCGCAGCAAGGCGTTCAGGTCTGCCAGCTTGCCGCGCTTGCGCTCCCAGCCCATCCAGATTCTTTCCTGGGGATTCCACCGCCTCGGGCGGTGAAGCAGAAGAAAGATGCCGCTTCCTTCCCTTGGATATTTCTGGTTCAGTGTGTCGATACCTTCCCGGGCCAATGCCACCAGGCCCGCATCCCCGGGCAGTGACTCCTGATCCGCATCGAGAAAGTCCGTCAGCAGGGCGAAGTGCAGGCTTTCATCCGGATTGGCGAGAAAACGTACTTCAAGTGCCTCCAGCAGGGCATCAACATTGGCCGCGCTGGTCAGCAGCGTCGGCACCACCACGAGCGTGCGCGAAGTGGCTGGAATGCCAAGGCTATAGTCCAGGCGGGGTAGTGGGCGTGGTGTGACCAGCAGGGTTGTCAACCAGTTGACCAGGGCAATCGCAACCTGGCTTGCTGCCAGCAGTGCGATGATGGCAGCGGGCAGTTGGGCCCAGACCGCCAGCGCCGGGACAAGCTGAGCAAGCAGGATTGCGCTGATGAGCACGGTGAGAAGTCCCGCCGCGCCCAGATATAGCAACAGCGGTTTTGCGCTGGCGTACCTGCGTATTGCCGCGGTTCCGCGAAGGCGAACGCCTGTTGCCCGCTCCAGCGCCAGACGGCCTCTGCCGACGAGGTAGTAGCCCACATGGGCGCTGCGGCTCGCGAATTCCGTGCCTGCATCGTCGCTCGCGCCGGCGCGTGCCAGCCCGACCGCTGTACGAGCGACCTCTACCTCGGTCATGTCGCTCTTTCTGGCAATTTCCTCTGTGGCATGTCGATAGCGATCGCGGGTGGCGAAATCCATCTGTTCGTATGCGCCACCCGGATCGCCGAGCAGTGTTTGTTCGACCAGACTCATGCTCTCTACGAAGTCGCGCCAGTCCATGGCGCCAAGCACCCGCAGACTGCCGATGCTGTTGCTGATCGAGACCTGGTCTGCTGCCTGTCGCTGGTTCTCCGCCTGCACGAGCTGGGCGATGGTCAGGCCCGATTGGGCGAGTCGCTGCTCGATCCAGGTCAGGGGGAGCGCCAGCGCCTGGCCGTGTCCCTGAAGCCGACGCACGAATTCCGCCACAAAGGCGCTGACCATGGGAGGCTCGGAGCGCACCATGTCGGCGATGGCGAGGATGAGGCTGTTGGGGTCGGTCTCGACCGTCTTCGTCAGCTTGTCTGCCCATACATCTGCCTGCTCCCGCTCGGCGCAGGCGGCGGCAATCTGCACGCCGACACGGCGCAGGTTCTCGATGACGGCGAGGCGCAGCATGATCGGAATGGCCCACAGCTCGCCGAGCTTGAGGACAGTGATCGTCTGGTAGGACGCCACGAAGCGGCTGAGGCCTTCGGCATCGACACGGCCATCGCCATGAGCAATGGTTTTCAGTGCGATATCGTAGACCCGCGGCCGTCCTGTCGATGGTCCCTTGCCGAGTCGGGGGAGCTCGAGGCTGTAGTCCTTCGGCAAGAGACGCTTGGCCGTGCCGATCTGTTCTTCGATGAGATAGAAGTTGTCGAGCAGCCATTCCGCGCCGGGCGTAACACGGTTGCCCTCGGCCACTGCAGCCGTGAGCTGAGTGCAGACCTCGACCAGCGTGCGTTCGTTATCGGCCAAGCGGCTCAGCAACTGGTCCGATGGGCGGTCCGGCGTCAGCACATGCCCACTGGCCAGGGCCTTGCCGTACAACGCCAACTGATCGGCACTGAACAGCTCCGATCGCAGCGGGAGTTCATCGTCACGTGCCTGACTCTGGCTGCGCCCGCTGCCAGAGCGTGTCTTGATGTACTGCAGATATCTGGCAATGCGGGATTCAGTACTCAATTTGATTCGATCCCCGATAACGTTCGACAGACCAAATCCGCGGCGCCGTTCGGAAACAGGCCGCGGATTGGTCTGCGCTGGGCCTAGATCTTGCCCAGGAGCACCAGGATGAGCAGGACAACGACCACCAGTCCCAGCCCGCCAGTTGGGCCGTAACCCCAGCTGCGGCTGTGCGGCCAACTCGGAAATACGCCAATCAGCATCAAGATCAGCACGATCAGCAGAATCGTTCCCAATGACATTTCAACCTCCTCTTCAATTCGACGGCATCAACGCCTTGCAGATGCGCGCTCGGCTCCCGTCGAACGCCTCGGAGCCGGGCTCGATAAGGGCCTATGCCTTGATGGCTTTGGCGACTTCCTGCTTCAGGTCGCCATAGCCGGCTCGAAGCTTGCCGCCGAGCTGCTCAACCTTGCCTTGTTGCTGCAGCGCCTCCGTGCCGACGATCCTTTCGGCGACTTGATCCTTGTTCATGGTGCATCCTTGATGGGCTGGCTTGCGAGCGACGTGTCGGCCACCCTTGCCGGACATGCACTGTTCCTTGCCACGGCCGGAGTTCAGTCAGGTCTGCTGGTTTGGATGGACTGAATGTGAGCCTCTGGCGCGTGTTCGTCTGTCTGCTGGCGCACGAACTGATCTTGCGGTGGCAATTACGGTTGCACGATGGTGAGCTTGTCGCTGAGCTTGTCGCTGAGCTTGACCGGGTGCGACTTCAGGGCCGCAGCCGGCGCGGCCGCAGATAATGCGAGCATATGCACGCATGCATTAACCATGGTTTTGGCATGGTGCCTCTGGTGGCTGCACGGCACCCGCCAACGCCGGTTTCAAGCCCCCGGCGGTCGAGTGTCGTGATGTATCGGCGCCGGTGTTCGCGAGGCCTGGGTGCCCGCAATCACTCCGCTTCGGTTGTGCCTGCGTGGCATCCGCCCGGGTGACCTGAAATACCGCCGAGTGGCCTTCGTTGCAGGTCTATACGCCCCAGGTGACAGGGGCTTTTTCGGCGAGCGACTGTTCCAGCAGTTCGAGCAAAGGCAGACCCCGTTGATGGAACGAGATGTCGCCGTCCGGGGTCTGTTCGGTGTCGTCAACGGGGGGTTGGCCGGCATGCGCGGCGACGTCGGCGTCGATGGCCTGCCGCACGCGTGAAATCGCGTCGGGAAGTTGCTCCACGGTGATGATCCCTTGCTGTGCATCCTGGTCCTTGCCCAGCACCTCCAGCAGTTCCTTGCCATTCTGCTCAAGGGTAATCACGTTACCGCTGGCGGCGGACTTGAATATAATCAGCATTTCAGGGTCTCCAGTGTGGTCCGTGATGGCCAAAGGCCGCCGCACGAAGTCGGGGCGCTTGGCCAAGGTGACAGGATGAATGTTACGCGGTGAGCGGTGGTCGTCTGTGCGGTGGGCAACATGTCCAGCGGGCTGGTCGGGCGCGGGCCGATTACTGGCCGGCACGGCGCAGCATGACTGGCACAATCCTGAATGACGTGCCCTCGGATTGCTGCTGCAGGCTCGAAGCCAGGGTGCTCACGAAACGACTCACGTGTCGATCGAATAGGGCAGCAGGCGGTCGAACTCCTTCTTCACCACTGCGTAACACTCGCAGGCTCTGGCTTCCAGGCCGGGCCGGTCGATCACCCTGATGTGACCGCGCCGGTATTCGATCAGGCCGGCGCGCTGCACGTTGCCAGCCGCCTCCGTGACGCCCTCGCGGCGTACGCCGAGCATGTTGGCGATCAGTTCCTGGGTCATGAGCAGTTCGTCGGAGGGAACGCGGTCAAGGCTCAACAGCAGCCAGCGGCAGAACTGCTGATCCAGCGTGTGATGGCGGTTGCATACTGCCGTTTGTGCCATCTGCGTCAGCAGCGCCTGAGTGTAGCGCAGCAACAGGCGCTGCATTGGTCCGGCGCGGAAGAACTCGTCTTTCAGCAATTGCCCCTTCAACCGATAGGCGTGGCCTGCGCTTTGGACGACGGCCCGGTTGTTGGTGGTCTCTCCGCCCATGAAGAGCGACACACCGACGATGCCTTCGTTGCCGACCACGGCAATTTCGGCCGATGCGCCATCCTCCATGACGTAGAGCAGGGAGACGATGGACGTGGTCGGAAAATAGACGTGGCGCAACGGGATTCCTGACTCGTACAGAACGTGACCGAGCGGCATCGTGACCAGTTCGAGGCTGGGGAAGAGGCGCGTGTAGTCGTCCTCAGGCAGGGCGGCGAGGAGATGGTTCTGGGAAGGGGCGGGTGGAGAAGGCCCCGTGTCACTTGCTCCGTCGGGCTGCATCGTCGAAGGACCTCACCTCACAGTGCCGGGGTGTCGGCCGGATGAGCGCAGTATAGTTGAGCGTCCGTGCGAAGTGTGCGCCACCGCACCGACCCGCGCGTGCTGCCTGTGCCGGCTTCCTGCCGATGTACGCCGTCCCTTTCTGGCGCGGGACCGGGTGCAGTGCCGTCCCTATGCGGGTGTCTGAGCCAGGTCGGCGAAGCGCTGGATCATCTCCGCCAGCACGGAAAAATCGTGAGCATCCACCAGTCGTTGCTGGGCTCGTTCCACTGCCGCGGCGTGCTCGGTGTTTGGCCGGTGCTGGAGCAGCGCCCGGTATGTGGCGATCTCTTCGCCCAGATACCAGAACTCGTCGTTGGTCTCCTTGCGCTTCTTGTCTTCGTCGCGCAGCAGCTGGGCGCAGCGAATGTTCAGCAGGCGATGGTGGATCTTCAGGGCCTGTGCGGGCAGATCGCCGGGCAGTGCGCGCACCTGCACCCCGAGATCGCGGCTCCAGTTGCCAATTGCAGTCGGCAGGCTGGTGGCCATGTCGACGATGTCGAAGGGTTCGCGCAAGGTGCCGACGATGTCGGCGCGCAGGTTGCGGAAACCGACGTCCGCCAGCAGCAGGGTCGGCTTGTCCAGCGCCCGCATGAAGCCATACTCCAGCGCCACGTTGGGATTGAACTCGTCCTTGACCCGGTCTTCCAGCACCGCCAGACCGTACTTGCAGCACAGCATGTACACGCACACATTGGTCCACACCTGGCGGTCGCGCGGATACATCCGGTCGTCGGCGCGCAAGCCCGTGAGGCCCTGACGGCACAGCGCCCGGCGCAGCTCCTCGTCCAGTTGCGCAAGCAGGCGGTTGCCCGCATCGAAGCGGGTCATGATGAACACGTTGCGGCTGTAGTCCGGGTGATCCTGGAAGAAGCGCTCGCAATCGGGCTTCAGGTGCGCATAGCCGGGTGGCAGGTGAAAGTCGTCGGTCACGTGGTGTGCTCCTCGGTATCAAGGCTCTGGCCGGACAGGGCCATGAAGCGTTCCAGATAGCGGCGTGCCATGGCCACGTTGGTGAACTGCTGCAGGGCCCGGGCGCGCGCTGCCGATCCCATGGCCTGGAGTGCGTCAGCATCCATCTCGCGCCAGCGTTCCATGGCGCGACAGAAAGCGGCATAGCTGGTGTCGTCGCAGTAGATGGCGTGCTCACCTAGTGTAGTGCTTGCGAAATATTTGAACCATAAGACATGACG